>Ga0222714_10000117_pt1 | contig 93286 bp, 119 predicted proteins | sample C33_3DmetaG_FD_165048 | JGI IMG/M metagenome (GOLD analysis project Ga0222714, IMG submission 165048) | Estuarine water microbial communities from San Francisco Bay, California, United States - C33_3D | ecosystem: Environmental > Aquatic > Marine > Unclassified | place: USA: California...
ATCGCAAACCGCTTTGAGATATTGGATATTATCCTCATAGAATGTAAATTCGGCATCCTTGAAATTAACCAAGTTAAAGAATTTTGCCAAACCATTAATCTTGAGAGTTTTGCCTGAGATATTAGAATCTTTTGGACGGGATATAAAGTAATCAGGCAATCCTAAATTACGCTCGACAAATTCCCAATCGGGCTCATTCATAACCCTAGCAGTTGCAATAATAACATAACATTCTGAATCTTGAATATCGCGTTTATATTGTTCTGCCATTGGCAGCAAGCTATCTTGCATTGCGCGATATTCATTCTCGCGCCAATATTCTAGGTCGATTCGTTCGCCATTATCGTCAACGATTGTGCGATACCTGTGCAAGCTATCGACAATCGTGCCGTCCATGTCATAAATCGAAACACGCTTAATTTGCATTGCTCAAACCTCAAAAAATGTTGCTATAGCAGAATTATATTCTGCAATGGTTGCGAATGTCAAGCCCCTAGCCCGAGCCCAGGCTTGAAATTTTCGGTGTTGTTTTGCTGTGAATTTCATGTTGTTAGTATGATCTAATTGTGCGCTACTGTCAACCCCTAAATTCCGCCTAGTGGAACTGTGCGAAAAAACAACAGTTACAAATTGTTACAATTTTTTTCTTGACACGGCCGCAATTTTAATGATAAAATTGGCGCCGCGACCGTTGCGAAAAAACAACGGTCTTTTAATTACGCAATTTCATCAGGTGAAATCATCATAGCCGAGTCCGGGCCAGTAGTAACCAAATATGGCATTTCGTGACGTAAGGCAAATGCCGCATATAATCGCGCTTCGCCTGCGCTGGCCCACCATGCCGAATATGTTAGCATATTAATAATATAGTATTTCATATTGCCGCCACAAAAAAGTAAGTTATAACGAAAAACCCAAGTCTAAAACAATAATTGTTTAGTGTCATATCAAATTCATAGTCTTTCATAATATTGCCCTTGACAGTCCGATAATGTTAGCAGCAAAGAAAAATCCGTTCAGAACGGCAAGGGACAAATCCCTGCGTTTTGTGGCGACAATCAGCCAGGACACGGAACCGATGATAAACAAGCTATACCCTGCCAGCATCGCGCCCAGCGCGACAACAAACGAACCAATCACGCTTGCAACAGTTCCGAGCCAAGATAGTGTTTTCATATTGTGCCTGTATAGAGTAGTGCAATCAAACATCCGATACACAACATCATACCATAACCAACGATCTTGTCAACATCTATTTTCATTTTGTTTCCCATGCTAAAAATGCTTCATACATAACCGATTCCATTGCAGCCGCTTCGATTTCCCAAGGCTGTTCATCATAGTCTAGCTCGCAAATCTCGCCTAGCCAATAAACAGAATCTTCGTGCTCTTGCATACGTCCTGTAAAGTATTGCTTGACATGAACCAGCTCATGTGCTAAAACCTTGAGGACGTTACGCGGAGCGAGTGCGCGATCGATCTCGACAGTATACGTTAGCGGATCTTCCTGAGTACACCAGCCCCAAGCGCGTGATTCAACCGGACCGCGCCGTAAGTTTTTCGGCAGAATTTCAATCGATACGCGATTGCCAAGATTCAGGATTTGCAAGTAGAACGCGAGCGCCTTTGCAAATCTAGCATCTGATACGTTTTTGAATTTGCTTGTCATAGTGTTTGGTTGGTGGTCGATCTTCAGTTCAATCTAGCAGGACATCTGCTCCAGTTCTCAACCTATGTGTGTAGTATGAGCCTGTTCTAACAGAATGTCAATAGGCCAAAAGGCTTAGACGAAAAAACAACACGTTCCAGTAGATGGAAAGACCCCCTTGACACGGCCAAATTATACATGGTATAATTGGCGCCGCCCTGTTGCAAAAAAGCAACAGGGCTTGACAACCTTAGAAGTCTACGTCATCAAAATGCCCATAATCCTCATCTGTGCCCCATCCAGCAGATGCCAGAGCAGAGTCATGGTCGCCGTCCATGCTGTCGTCGTAGTTATCATACCAGCCTTCCTCAACCCTTTGTTCCGGGCTCATGTTGTTTACAATGTTGCACAGTACAGCGCGCTGTTCTATCAGGAAATCCAGCGATGCCCATTCGGCAGTTGTCCAATGGCGAGGACGAATGCCGTGAACATCTTTGTAAAAATCCCATAGTTCAGTTTGCAGGTCACGGATCATTGCATCAGTCATAGTATCTTCTCCAGTAAGTGGGGCCGAAGCCCCGAAACATAATGTTACGCTAGTGCACGAGATTTTGCAAGGATTTTCGCAAGCGCAGTTTTGTTCGCCTTAGTGAGCGAATCAGCTTCCGCTTCCGTCAAATCGAACAGTGCAGCAAGCTCATCAGCTTGAACGTCTTTTTTAACCGGACGCTCGCCAGTCTTGCTGACGTATTCTTTTTTCTGGTAAACTCCCTCACGCGAGAGTTTTGCAATAATCGAGCGGGCAGTCTTGCCCATTGCAGCAGCAATCTCAGCAACCGGAACGCCTGCTTTATAGCTGGTGATAACTTGTTGGGTTTGCTCGAAAGTGTAGTTGACAGCTTTATCGGCCATGATGCGATCTCCTATGTGTTTGCATCGTTGAACAATAAAGATATTATACATGATTCAGATTGCTTTGCCAATTGTATTTTTTCATCGGTTATCGGTTTGGTATAGTTAATACCTATTTCCGCACAGTGGAACTAGGCCCTTGACACGGACAGGGCGGTTATGAGACAATAGAAAATTGACACGCCTGGGGGCCCACCCACACGCGCAACTTTGGGCATTTTTTCAGAACCATTTTGTATGCCAAGCACCGTTTATCACCTAAAAAATTTTGACTCTTTACAAATTTAGTCACTTGTGTTATCATACTACTAAACATTTTTAAAATGGATGCATAATATGACTAAATCCAGAGACGCTGCCGACAAGGCACCACTTGCCGCAACTTTAGCCGGCACAGAAACTCTAACAAATAAAACTTTAGTTTCGCCTATTATTACCTCTCCACAAGCGATTACAGATCCATTTGTAGTCAGCCTAAACTCGTCTAGTGATGCCTTACGCATAACTCAGACTGGTACTGGCAATGCACTAGTAGTCGAGGATTCAGCGAATCCTGATGCTACGCCGTTTGTGATTGATGCGAGTGGAGCGGTAATTGCCGGTTCTACAACGGCCCTAAGCACCGCCAACGATAACGGCGGCGTGGTCGCAAAAATCTCAGCTTCTGGTAGTACGGTAGCATCTTTTGCCGCACTTGGCGCAAACTCAACAACGGCACGATATACCTCAAGCCTTGCTCTGAAACGCACCCGTGGAACAGAAGCTGCACCGACTTCGGTTGTCTCAGGTGATTATTTAGGCAGACTTGATTTCCAAGGACATGACGGTACGTCTTTTGTCGATGCCGCTCTGATCTACGCAGCAGTAGACGGCACTCCAGGAACCAACGACATGCCGGGCCGCTTGGTGTTCTCAACAACTCCAGACGGTGCATCAAGTCCGACTGAGCGGATGCGGATTGATAGTGGTGGTAATGTTGGTATTGGTTTAATACCTAATTACCTTTTAGATTTATACAAAATTGCAGGAACAGTTTTACGGGTCAGGAATTCGCCAGCAACTGGAGCAAGCCCATCTACAACCCATGGTGAATTTGTAATAGAAAGTACCGAAACAAATATGGGAATGCAGTTTCTTGGTGTGACTACATCAAATCAAAAGATTCTGTTTAGTGATACGGCGGCAAGTTCGGGGCAAATCACTTATGATCACACTTCCGATTACATGGCGTTTTCTGTTAATGGTAGTGAGCGCCTTCGCATTGACTCCGCTGGTAACGTAGGTATTGGTACTAGCTCGCCCACTGAAAAGCTACACGTTTTAAGCACAGATAATACTAATACATATATTAGAGCAGTTGTACAAAATACTTCTACGATTACAGGAAATGGCGTTGGTGCTGAACTTGAAGTTAGAGCAGATGCTGGCCACGTATCGTTTGGCATGTATGGATCAAATCATACCGGAACTATTTTTGGTTTACCGCAAGCAAACACTGCGGCATTTTTCACAAAGTCATCGTTTCCTGCTTCAAGATTTGTTATGGGCACCCGCACTAATATACCGTATCATGTTGCTACAAATGATACAGTGCGATTGACTATTGATGGATCAGGAAATGTTGGTATTGGAACTGCTTCACCTGCTTATACACTAGACGTTAATGGTAGTTTAAATGCCAGCTCATTATATATCAGTGGCTCAGCAGTAGCTACAACAGCGTTTGTACAAACAGCTGTTGCTAACTTAGTAGATACAGCACCTAGTACACTAGACACACTAAACGAACTAGCAGCAGCATTAGGTGATGACGCTAACTTTGCTACAACAGTTACTAATAGTATAGCTACTAAAGTTTCCAAATCCGGTGATACAATGACCGGTGATTTAACAATATCTAAACCTGGTAGCCCTACGCTTGGAGTACTGAGCACGACCGGTTCAGGTGCAGATGCATTAGTTAAAATTGGTGGTGCAAGGACAGCTAGTAGTAGCTCAAATATTTCAATGGTGCAATTTAGAAATGAAACAAGTAGTCCTTATACACTTGCTGAAATTTCTGCTCAAGACCCTAGTGCTTCACACACCCTTGGAAATGGGCGTTTGATATTTAGAACATCTAATTCGGGTACCTTAACTGACAAACTTGTTATACCAAATACTGGTAGCCCTACTTATGAAGGTAATACTCTTTGGCACGCTGGTAATGATGGTACTGGTTCGGGATTAGACGCTGATTTACTAGATGGAGAACATGGAAGTTATTATACAGATATTGTTTCTAGACTAGGCTATACCCCCGTCAATAAAGCTGGTGATATAATAACCGGTGATTTAGAAATTAGAAACCTAAATGATGCTTCACAACTAAGAATTAGTAGAACAGGAGCAACTTCAAATCAGGTTGGAATGTCTTTTAATGTAGAAGGCGTTCATGAAAGATGGTTTGGTGTTGGTACTACTGGAAACCCTTATTGGTCGACCTCAGCAGACTTAACAGGTGGTGGTAATGTAATCTGGCACGCTGGTAATGATGGTACTGGTTCGGGATTAGATGCTGACTTACTAGATGGTATTGATTCTTCTAGCTTTTTAAGAAGTGATGTTGATGGTAGTTTTACTGGTACAATAACTAATAATGGTGTTCTTGTAGCGTCACTTAATAGTAATCTACCTACTACAAACCCCCGAATCAAATTTGGTAGAGACGCATCACAGTACATGACGTTTCATGCTGGTAGTGCTGGAAACTACATGACTTCTGTATCTACATCAAGTAATCCAAAACCTATGATGTATTTTGGAATTAGCACAGATAGTGGAGCTACATTAATTGGAACATATACACTAGGGGGTACAAACGGTAATATATGGCATACTGGTAATGATGGTGCAGGTACCGGACTAGATGCTGATTTATGGGACGGCAATCAGTTTGATAGTTATCTAAACCAAGCAGTTTTAACATCTAGCTCTCCAACATTTGTAGACTTAACTACTACAGGTGATATAACTGTTGGTGGTGGAAATATAAAAACTGATACCTCTTCTCAGCGTGTTAAGTATTCTGTATATAGTGATCAGGTTACTTATGGTATGGGCTTTCAGAGCGGAGTAACGTATGGTGGTCTCAATGACTGGGCGGTAACTTTTCAGAATAGTAATACTAATACTCGTGGATTTTGGTGGGGAGATAACGCTCACGCACCATCGCAAGGTGCTATGGCATTATCAACCAGCGGTTTACTTACCGTAGCATCGGGTATTAGAGTCGGTTATGGAGAAAGTGATACAACTATCCCAACGGCTAATAAAGTAGATATTAGCGGCTCACTAGTGGCAACAGGTGGAATTACAGAAACTCGTATCAATCCTCGTGTTTTTACCACAACTTCTGTAGCTTCTATTACCCCTGATATTTCTTCCTATGATCAATATTGTTTAACAGCTCAAGCAGCTGCACTAACAATTAACGCACCTATCGGAACGCCTGCAGACGGAAATAGATTACTTTTCCGAATCTTAGATAATAATACATCACGAGCTATAACTTGGAATGCTATTTTTACCCCCATTGGAGTTTCTTTACCTGCAGTAACAACTACCGGTAAAAGAACATATGTTGGTGCAATTTATAATGCTGCCAACGTTACCTGGGATGTTATTGCTGTAACTACACAAATATAATTATGAAAATTGATTTTGAATTTGAAAACCAGTATGGTAAATTTCTAGATAGTATAGTACTACCAGACAATCATAACTTAAGTGATGAAGATATTGAAGCAATTAAACAAGCCCGTATAAATCAGTGGATTATTGCTGTTTCTCCTCCACCCATACTTGATAGTACTGTTGAGGATCCTGGTTCTGCTGATAGTATAAATTTAACAGGTGAATAAAAATGGCACTTGAATTTGTTGGTCAAACGTCTGGAACAGGCACAGGGGCATCCTATGATATTTCTTTATCCGGAACACTAACCGGAGGTATAGCCTCTTCACCGGCTGCTGGCGATATTGTTATCGTTGTTTCTGCTGCGGGTGGCTCATCGCTGAATGCTCCAACTGTAACTGGAAATTCTTTTGGTATATATACTGAAATACAAACAGCTTATGTCAACGATAGTTGGGACACTAATTTAACTGTATGCTTTGCCGTAATGCAGGGAACTCCAGACACACAAATAACAGCTACCAGAACTTCTAGTGCTTCTTATGGTGGTGGAACTATTGTTCTTGTCTGGAGAGGGCAAAATACTACAGCTTTTAATCAGATTTATCCTGTTGTTACAATTACAAATGCGTCTAGAGCAACTCCTGCTAATGCAACACCTACTGTAGCTGACTCACAAATTATTGTTCTTGGTGCAGGCACACAAGGAACTTCCGGAAGTGCATTCACGGTTCCAGCAGCGTTAACTGGGGGATCTGTATCTATTAAAAGCGATGGAAGTACGTCAGATGTTGGCGTATACGCTGGATGGGTATCGGGAACACAAAATTCAACAACCGTTATTAATGCACCAACGGGTGGTGCAACATCTACATCAAGTTCTGGAGCCGCAGTAACACTTGTATTAACGTCATCACCCCCTAGTACGCGATATTGGGTTGGTGGTACAGCAACATGGGATACCACTAATACAGCGGTTTGGTCAACAAGTTCAGGCGGTGCTGGTGGTGCGTCGGTACCAGGTGTCGGTGATAATGCTGTATTTGATACAGGTGGCGGAACTATAACTTGTACAGGTGCTTTGGTTTGTAATAATATTACATCATCAACTGGATCTTATACGTTTATCAACGGTACCAGTCCTACATTTACGATTTATGGTTCAATGAATCTTTATATTTCGGGCTGGAGTGCCACTGGTCAAATCACTTTTAGAAACTTTTCTCCATCGATAAATCATACTATTTATTCTAACGCACAAATAAACAGCCCTGTAGACATTAAATCTGATGCTTATTCTAGTTATTCACTTAATGGGGCCTTTAACTGTGGAACAACTATTTTTGAAGTCTTTTCAGGTATTTTTAATACTTTAGGCTATTCACTAACTGCAGGCACATTGCAGGCTACAGGTTCAGTATCAGCACAAATTAATCTTAGTTGGTCTTCTATTGTATTAAGCGATACTACTGCACTTAATTTTACCAATCCAAATTTAATATTAAATGCTGGAAGTTCAACTATTACTTGTACTTATACCGGTAGTATTGCTATCTTATTTCAATCAATAAATAAAGTACATACATTTTATAATCTTACTTTTAGTCAGTGGGGCAGTAGTAACTCCTTGACAGAATATATTGATTTTATTTTAGAACCTAATACTACATTCTATAACTTATACTTTGCTGCGCAACGGCAGGGCGGCACTAAATTTATTTCTTTTTTTGGCACAACAGTTAATTTTACCGGATATATTACCTTTCCTTATTCTGGGTATGGTTACAGAAGGTTAATTATATTAGGTGGGGACCGTTTCCGCAGTAGTACCATAACTTCAGACACTTTAATTAGAACTACAACAACAATATCAATGACAAGCGGACAACCAAATAATCTTGGTGATATTGATTTTTTTGATATTAATGTAACAGGTAGTGGGTCTCTTCCTTGGTCTGGAACTAGACTTGGAGATGGAGGAGGAAACTCAAACATTACATTTCCGGCACCAAAAACAGTTTATTACTATAGTGGAGCAAACCCAACATACTGGAACGCCACAGGGGGCTACGGCTGGGGTACTGGGTCTGGAGGGTCTGGAGTAAGTTCAACAAATAATTTTCCTTTATTACAAGATACAGCAGTAATAGATAATAATTCTTTCCCAAGCGGAACCACTCTTGGTGTAGGATGGCCCTTTTGTCTTGGTAAACTTGATATGAGTTCCCGTACCTTACCAGTTACTTTTACTACTAGCACACAATATTTAGTTAGTATGGGAGGAGTACTTGCTGGATCGGGAGTAACTGGCGACCTTGGTGGTTACACATCTCAAGGAAAAATAAATTTTGTTAATCTCTCCAGCACAGTTCAAGTTTCATTTACTGGTCCAAGCTGGAAAATTCCTCTAATTTTTCAAGCTGGAAAATTAGATGGAACATATCAAGGAAAAGTATCTCTCACTCAATCTTCAGTAGTAGATACTGATATTTATCTTAATACAGGAGAATTAGATCTAACTAATTCAGGGGCCGGTAATTATAATTTAACGATTACTAATAGTAGTCTAATTAGCAGTACTGTAACTAGAAGTATTAATTTTGGAAGTGGCAAAATAATCTTTACTGGATCAAACGGTGGAGGGATATCCTATTGGAGTTTCACTAATTTAACAAATTTTAGTTTATCAGGTACACCAACAATAGAATTAAATTCTTCAGAAACAGTTGCCGCAATCATTAATCATGGAACTGGCAGTGGTGCAACAGAAGCAAATGCTGTAAGTATAAATATAGTTTCTGCGCCACAAAATTTATCATTTAATGGCTATTTTAAAGATATTAATTGTTCAGGATACTCTAACCAATTAACCATGGGTGGAATAACTATTTATGGTAGTCTTACCCTATCAAGTACTCAAACTCTTGCAGCCAGTAGTTCTACAGTTTTATTTAGAGGTACATCGGGTACTCAAGATATAACTACTAATGGTAAAACTCTAGATTTTCCTATTAACGTTAATGGTGTAGGTGGTACAGTAAGACTTTTAGGTACAACAACAATTGGCTCAACTCGATTACTAACTTTAACAAATGGAACATTAGATTTAAATGGTCAAACATTAAATATTGGTACATTTGCAACAGCTACAGGCACCAAAAATATTACTTTTAATGGTGGAACTTTAAATCTTTCTAGCAGTGGTGCTACTGTATGGAATAATGCAGTACCTTCTGGATTTACTACTACTGCAGGTACAGGAACCGGTAAAATCTCTCTTACTTCCGCTAGTGCAAAAACTTTTGTCGGCGGCGGGTCAACTTACAATTGCAGCTTAAATCAAGGCGGGGCAGGTGCCTTGACAATTAGTGGTAGTAATACTTTTAATGACATTACTAATACAACTAGACCAACAACTGTAACACTGGCTTCTGGAACTACTCAAACAGTTTCTAATTTCTCACTATCAGGAATAAATGGAAGTTTAGTTACTATTAATAGTAGTACAGCAGGAAATCGTGCAACACTGTCTAAAAATAGTGGCACAGTATCTTTAAACTACTGCTCAATCCGAGACAACAACGCAACGGGTAGTGCAACGTGGCAAGCATATTTAACAAACGGAAATATAGATATTGGAAATAATACTGGTTGGATTTTTTATATTCCTTCAGGTAATTTTTTAAACTTTTTTTCGTGAATATTAATAAGGAAACTCAGTATGAGTACTACAATTTGGAAAATTACTAATTTACAACGCAATCAAACAGATGGCGGTGTAATTGTTGCTGCATGGAATTGCAGCGCTGTAGAGGATAACTTTACCGGATCACTAAACGGCTCTACAGCTTTTAAATACGATGCTACTTCTGAAGATTTTATACCCTTTGACCAACTAACAGAAGATTTAGTTTTACAGTGGGTGTTTAATTCGATTGATGTAGATGGTATAAATAAGGATGTCCTAGGACAAATCGAAAACCAAAAGAACGAGCCAATTATTGGCGTTCCTTGGAATTAACTTTAACTTTTATATAATATAGGAATAAAATTATAATGGCAAATACAAAAACCCCCATTACAATTGATGATGTTGAGTATCAATTTGAAGACATGACACAACAACAGCAGGTACTAGTAAACCATGTTGCTGATTTAGATCGCAAACTTGCATCCGCGAGATTTAATGTAGATCAATTACAGGTTGGACGCGATGCCTTTTTTGGTATGCTGAAAAAAGCATTAGAAACAAAACCAGAAGTTGCTAGTGAACTAGTAAATTAAATTTAGAACAGGGGGCTATACCCCCTTGTTTCCATATAGAGAGGATTAAATGAATAATGAGCATCCTGCGGAAGCGCTCACTATATCGCCGGAATCACTAGAAATTGCTAACTACTATCTTCAACTGCAGTCAATTCCTAAAGTGTGCGAAGAACTGGGACTACCAACTGAAATGGTAGCCGAAGTATTAGACCGTCGAGAAATTAAAGCTTATTTAGATAACGTATTTTTTGACATAGGCTTTAATAATCGTCACAAAATGCGTCAAGCAATGGATATGATTATCCAAAAGAAATTTCAAGAATTAGACGAGGCTGGAATTGGATCAAATAAAGATATAACAGAAATTTTAGCACTCTCACACAAAATGACTATGGAGTATATGGATAAACAAATTCAACTAGAAAAACTTCGTGGTGGACATATCAAAAATCAAGTTAACGTACAAATTAATGATGGTGTAGGCGGCTCAAACTACGGCAACTTAATTGAAAGGATTATTAATGCTGGTAGTGAGTAGACCTGTTGAATGTGAAGAGCTAGTGGAATACCCGGCTCAATCACGTTTTATTAAATTGCCCATACAAAATTATTTAAAATTATTAACTGTGGGCGGAGAGTCTGTTTATAATCAACTAAACCGTCCCCAAATTGCATTAATCAACGCAGTTAACGATCCCAAGTACCGTTTTATTTGCGCCGCACTTTCACGCAGACTAGGCAAAACTTTTATAGCTAATGTAATTGGTCAGCTTATTACTCTTATACCGAAGTGTAATGTGCTTATCATGTCTCCCAACTATACCCTTAGTTCTATTAGCTTTGAACTACAGCGTGGATTCATTAAACACTTTGACCTAGAAGTTGCTCGTGATAATGCAAAAGATAAGGTTATCGAGTTGGAAAATGGTTCAACTATTCGCATGGGCTCTCTCTCAACAGTTGATTCGGCAGTGGGCAGATCGTACGACCTTATTATATTTGATGAGGCTGCACTAGGCCGTGATGGTGAAGCCGCTTTTAATGTCTCGCTTCGTCCAACCCTAGATCGCCCTGGTGCAAAAGCCATTTTTATTTCAACACCTCGTGGAAAAAATAATTGGTTTTCTACCTTTTGGAATCGTGGGTTTGATAGTGCTTATCCTGAGTGGATTTCACTACAAGCAGACTATTTAGAGAACCCACGTATGCAAGCTTCCGATGTAGCCGAAGCTCGCCGATCAATGTCAAAGCAAGAATTTGAGCAAGAGTACATGGCTTCGTTCTCTAGCTTTGAAGGACAGATTTATCAGCTAAAATCCGAGCAAATACGCGATTTTGAGATTGAGGACGGCTGTGAGTTCTTTGCTGGACTAGACCCTGGCTATCGCGATCCTACGGCTTTTGTAGTTGTTGCTTACTTAGCTAACCAAGACAAGTTTTGGATTGTAGACGAGTACTTGGAAGCGGAAGCTACTACAAAAACTCATGCTGAACGTTTTCAACAACTAATAGATCGCTGGGGCATAGATGCTATTTTTATAGATTCGGCAGGAGCACAGTTTGCATCGGACTTAGCTTACCAGTACAATATTGCTACTATTCGTGGTAAAAAACAGGTTTTAGAGGGTATTGCTTACTTACAAACTCTAGTTGAACAAGACCGCATACTAGTAGATCCTCGTTGTAAGCATACTATGGCTATGTTTGACCAGTATCAGTGGAATAAATCTGAACAGTTAATCCAAGAAAAACCACTGCACGATATTCATTCGCACATTGCTGATGCTCTCAGATATGCGATATATACCTATACTATATAGGTCATAAAAAAATTGACTGGACATTTTGTCATCAACATGCTATAATAGTTCAAAATTCGTGGGAGTTTCAAGTGGCAAAAAACACAGATAATAAACGCATAGCAGTAAAGTGGATTCGAGATAAGGCTAAAGCAGCCTACGAGAAAAAAGACCACTGTTATATCTGTAATACCACCGAAGACCTAGAATTACATCATACTCATTCAATTACCTTACTACTCAATGCCTGGGCTAAATCTAAGAATTATGATATTTCAACAGATGCAGGCATTTTAGCTGTTCGAGACGAATTTATTGAAACCCATCATCACGAGATCTATGATTGTGTTTATACCTTATGTAACCACCATCATGTCAAACTGCATGGCGTTTATGGTAAAGCTCCGTCAAATTATTCAGCCAGTCGTCAAGGTCAGTGGATTGAGCGTCAACGAGCTAAGTACGATCCAGATGAGCTGTACAGCGAAAAAGCAGCAGCGCTACCGGGGAGTTTTAGCCAATTTTACTAAGGGGTCCCTATGGCCTTGATAAAAGATTTTAAGGGTTGGGTTCGCGAAAAATTAAACCCAGCTCAAGAAGAAATACAATACGAACAAGGATTAGATCAAGGTACCACACAAACTATTAACTATCAACAAGCGTTTGAAAAGTTAGAAGTAGTTAATCGTGGTGTTAATATGCTTGTTAGTGCTTGCAGCTCCCTTGATTACGATATTAAAGATAAGAAAACAGAAGGAACAGTTGGCGGCGTTAGACAAAAAACTTTGAATACGCTACTTAACTATGCTCCTAACCCTTATCAAAGCGCACAAGATTTTCGCACAAATATATTTACGGATTTTATCCTAGAAGGAAATATATTTATTTACTGGGATGGTGTGCATCTTTACCACTTGCCTAGTGCTTCAGTAGTAATTGAACCAGATGCTAAAACTTTTGTTAAGCAGTATAATTATAATAAAACAGTTACGTTTAAGCCTCAAGAAATTATACACATCAAAGACTTAAGCTCGCGCAGCATTTACCGCGGAGATTCGCGTTTAAAAGGTGCTGATCGTAACATTGCTATTATGTATAAAATGCAAACTTTTCAAGAGCAGTTCTTTGAAAACGGTGCAGTTTCAAGTTTAATTATTACTAGTGATAATACACTTTCACAAGTAGCAAAAGAAAAAACTATTCAAAATTGGATGCAAAAGTATTCAGCTAAAAATGGTGCACGCCGTCCTATGATTTTAGACAGCGGCTTAAAACCATATGGCTCGATTATTGATAGTTTCAAAGAAATGGATTTTGATACTTCAATCAAAACTCATGACTCTAAAATACTAAAAGCATTAGGAGTCCCGCCTATTTTACTAGACGGTGGCAACAATGCTAATATAACTCCTAATTTAAGACTATTTTACTTAGAAACAATTATTCCAATTATTACAAAATTTGTCTCTGCTGTAGAGAGATACTTTGGTTATGACGTCAGCCCCATAACCAACCAAGTTAGCGCCTTGCAACCTGAACTCAAGGACTTAGCTTCATACCATTCTACACTAGTAAATGCAGGTATTTTGACACCAAATGAAGCCAGGGTTGAACTTAGGTATCCCGAACTGGAAGGAAACGACACAGTTAGGATTCCTGCAAATATTGCTGGTTCAGCAGCAAATCCCAGTGAAGGTGGGGCTCCACCTAAAACTGAGTAAGAGGAGATTATGGACAAAAATAAAGTACTATATATTAATAGTGCGTTTAGTCTCAAAGAAGATCCAACCCCCGATGAAGCAAATTCTATCTATATTGAAGGCTATGCCTCCACTATGGATACAGATAGAGTAGGCGACGTTATTCCTCCTCAGGTGTGGAAACGTGGAATGGATAACTACTTAAAAAATCCTATTATTCTAGCCTTTCACGATCATGAAGATCCTATTGGCCGAATGGTGGAACATAAAGTAGATAGCAAAGGTCTTTGGATTAAAGCACGAATTTCAGCTGCTGCAGAGTATTTCGGTTTAATTAAAGATGGTGTACTAACCGCTTTCAGCGTTGGTTTTAGAGTAAAAGATGCAGCATACGATGCCGCATCAGAAATTTTTACAGTTAAAGAACTTGAACTTATTGAGATTAGTGTAGTAAGTGTACCAGCTAATCAAAATACACTTTTTAGTCTTTCAAAGGCATTTGACGATGCTGATGATATTATGCAATTTAAAAAGCAATTTGCACCCGAAGGCGAAACAGCTAAAGGGCTAGAGTCCTCTAAGGAAGCAAAGAGCGAAACAAAAAAGGAATGGAACATGGATCCAAAAGAACTACAAGAGATGCTAGCTTCTACAGCTAAGCAAGCTGCCGCAGAGGCAACTAAATCAATTCTAGAAGCACAGGCTGCTAAAGAAGCACAAGAAAAAGCTGCTCAAGCCGCTCAAGCTGAACTAGAAAGCAAAATCAAGTCAACCGTCGAAGCTACTGTTAAGACAGTTGATACCGGTGCAGAGCGTCTTCTAGAAGAAGTCACCAAGCGCCTAGAAGAGCAGTCAGCTGAGAGCAAGTCTGTTCTAGCTGGTCTAGAAGCTGCTATCAAAGAAAAAGCTGATGAGCTTGCTAAAATTCAAGCATCAAAAATGCAATTTGCTGACAACAAAGGCGAAGGCTCAACTTACACCGAGCGTGAAAGCGCTGTTCTACTAAGCAAGATTGCTCAGAAGTCAATTGAGTCAACCAACTACGGTCGTTCAATTATTGAAAAAGCTGGCCCACACGTACCAAGCGCTACTTGGGAACTAGAAGTTTCCATGAATATGGAAAACGAGGTTCGCCGTCGTTTAGTAGTGTCACCATTAATGCGTAACATTACAATGCAAACTAACGTTATGACTATTCCAGTCAACCCAGAAGCTGGCGATGCCACTTGGGTAACTAACGCTCAGTTTGGTACCGCAAACAGTGCTGGTGCTGCTCAAACTCATCAACTAAGCGAAATCACACTAAACGCTTATAAAGTTGCTACTCGTGAGTACCTAAACTACGAAGAGGAAGAAGACGCACTACTAGTTCTTCTACCAATCGTTCGTGACGCAATGGTTCGTCGCGTTGCCAAGTCAGTTGACAAGGCATTCCTATTAGGTGCTGGCGCAGGTGCTGATCCAGTTGCTGGTTTAGCTTCTTATGATGCTGCTTCAACTGTTACTGCCGACATTTCTAATGCCGACAAGATCACTGTATCAATGCTACGTAACCTACGTCGTGATATGGGCTATTGGGGTCTAGATCCTGCTGAAATGGCTTATATCGTTTCTACCGAGGCTTACTATGACCTACTAGACGATACCACTTTCCAAACAATGGATAAAGTTGGTGCACAAGCCACTTTAATCACTGGTCAAGTTGGTTCAGTTGGTAACACTCCAGTTATCGTTTCAGCTTCTTTCAACACTAAAGCTGACGGCGAAGCTGCTGTTATCGCAGTTGCCCCAGGTAACTTCTTAGTTGGTAATCAGCGTGGTCTACGTTTCGACACTCAAGAGCTAGTCGAAACTCAGCGTCGTGTACTAGTTGCTTCCTTACGCACTGGCATGACTCAGATCACCACCAATCATGGTGCTGGTCTTTCAGTTCTACGTTGGGTTGCCTAATCTAAATTAGGTTTAAGATAGGGAGTAAATCTCCCTATCTTTTTATAGGTACTTTTACGAGTATCTATAAAAAGATAACAAGGAGTCGTAAAATGGCCGATTTAATTACAAGACAAGAATATAAAGCATATGTTGGAATTAATAGCGAAAATCAGGACGCCATAATCGACTCATTAATTCCAAAAGTTAGTGAGCTAGTAAAGAGCTTTTGTGGCAGAAGATTTAATGACCATCTAGATGAGGCTAAAACTGAGTATTTTAGTGGCGGTAGCTCTACATACTACTTTAAAGAATATCCAGTTGTGCGTATTATTAGTTTTGAAACCAGTGAAAATTATGGTCAAGACTACACAGACATGGAAGAATACGTAAACTACGCTTTCGATGAAGAAAATCAAACCTTGCAGAGTTTATCTAGTTCAGGGTTTACAAAAAAGATTAATGGTTATAAAGTATCTTATTTTGCTGGATATGAAACAATACCTCAAGATTTAAAATTAGCAGTTTTAGACTTAATGGTTTTTTACATGAAAAGCGATGCAATTTCGCATATGCAAAAAACTACATCAAGTGGTAGCTTACAGCTTGAGTATATGACCAGTGCACAATTTCCTAGTCATATTGCTCGCGTACTTAACCTCTATAAAGCTAGCTGGGATTAAATATGGCAGCAGGTAAAATAACTTATGCTGCACCAGAATTTGTACAGAATCTAGCTCCTAACTTGTTAGAAAGTATAGGTACTTATGTTAAGCAGGGTCTGTCCTACAGAGACGAAAGATTATACGAGCGAAAAAACTTATCTTTTAGAAGTGTAGTTGATGCTACATTTCCAACTTTATTTGTTATAGACTATAATAATATAAAAAGAGAGCTCCAGAAATATACTAATTTAGAATCTTCTATTAGTGAGTTTATTGGGGAAGAATTTGCATCTTCAAATAAAAACAGAGCAAAAAAACTAACTAATGCAGAAATAGATCTTATACTAGATACTATTAAAAGTGCAGAAAGTTACTTAAAAGGTATTAGTACCTCTACAAATAGTAAAGTATTACAAGAAAAAGTTAAATCTATAGCTACAGTAGGTGCGGAAAACCCTAACTTAGTTATTAAACAGTTTAAAAATATTTTTGATAAAGTTTTATTTTTATCAGATCTATCAAGTAGCCAAGCCAGTTTCTATATATTTCCAACCTTTGATTTATTAGCTAGTAATAAAGGTTGGTCTAACGCACTATCTAATTCTTTAGAAGGTCTAATTGCAGTAAGAGGTCTAAATACAGATATAGACTCCGTTGGAAAACTACTAGACTATGGACATACTGCGGTTGGAAGTACGGATGCAGAAGGTAATATAACTTTAAGTTTTAATTCTCCAAAAATAGTATCTATAATTTTTGATGTAATGCAGAGCGAAGGATCGGTAGAAGCTAAAGCTAAAAAAGCAATGCTTGCTACAGAAGATTTTATAAATACATCAAGACAGGTTGAAGAATACATTACTATCACAAAAGATTTTTCTGATTCTTTTGTAAAAATCTTTGTATCTTTTGGTGGTAATATAGTTAAATTTGAAAATAGCGTATTAAATCAACTACGTGGTTCAACTCTTGAAAAAAACTCTCCTTATGGCGTCAATAGGGCTACACTAAACAAACTAGCACAAGCTTTTACTAGTGCGGGGTCTAAGTTAGGTAGACTAGTATTAAAAGGTAGAAGTTCTCCAAGTTTAGAAGAACATATTACTAATGTAATTTTAAAAACCATTGCCGGAGAGCGCGTAACTTCGTTTAAAGCTACTACTTCAAGAAAAAGTAGAAATACAGTAAAAGAAAAAGTATCTACGCTATCTGGTATAATTAAACCTGGTAAAAAAGTCGTAGGTATAAAACCTAGCAGCTCCTCAATAAATTTTAAAGCGCAAGGATTACCAAGTTTAGTTAAATTGCAAAATTTAATTAATATGAGTTTATCTCAAAAAATTAAAGAGAACATGGGCGACGGCAGTAGGCGAGATATTCTAAACTTACAAAGCGGTAGATTTGCTGAAAGCGTTAAAGTTACTAAAATGTCGCAAAGTCGTGAAGGCATGATAACTGCTTTTTATACCTATATGCGTAATCCTTATCAAACTTTTGAACCAGGATTTAAACAAGGGTCTCCAGGTACACGTAGTCCTAGACTACTAATATCTAAATCAATAAGAGAACTTGCTTCCCAACAGGTAGCAAATAGAATGCGGGCGGTCTTAGTATGAGTACTAAAAGAACAAGTATTATTAAGGCTTTAGCCGAAAAGTTAAAAGAGATTGATGGAACTAATGGTTATCAAACCAATATCTATAATAATAGTTATCCAAAGTTAAAATTTTGGGACGAAATTAACGATTTTCCATCAATTTATATGAGCCCCGGCTCAGAAGTTAGAGAGTACCATCCAAGCCAGTTTGCTTGGGGCTTTCTAAATATTGGAATTAAAGTATATGTAAAAGGTGAAGAATCTCAAGAAGAATTAGAGATGTTACTGTCAGATATAGAAAAGTGTATCGACAAAAATAGAAACCTCGTATACGACACAGATAATTCTTCTGATACTACAGAAATACTAATAACTAGTATAGTAACGGATGAAGGAGTATTATCACCATATGGAGTCGGTGAAATAAGTGTTCAGGTCCGATATCCAATAAACACAGTCAATTATTAACGCAGATAAATATCTAGCTAAATAGGCGACTATTTAATACATAAAAGGAATAACTATGGCAGTTAATCTAATTCGTAATACTAAGATGGTTTTAGTAAAAGGTGCCGCTGCAGTTAATCAAGTTACTGGAGAACTATTAGGTTCCCCAACCCTTGATGACACAACGGCATACGAAATTCAAATCCTAGATGGATTTAGTTTTTCACAAAATACTACTAGCGACACCATCACACTAAATGAGTCTGGCAACGAACCTATTCGTGGTCAGCGTACATTTAATACAGCACTAGATCCAGTTGAGTTTAGTTTTAGTACATACATGAGACCTACTAAAGCTACTGTTGGCGGTCAAGATATTGGTGCTGAAGAAGGCGTTCTTTGGGGTGCTCTTTCATCTGATGATGGCAGCGGCTGGTCAGATGGCGTAGATGGCGTAAGTAATGCTTCTGTTAACTGGAATAACAGCGATAAGCACCAACTAGAAAAATTTGTACTACTAATGGCAGTTGATAATGATACATATGTATTAGAAAACTGTGTTTTAGACCAAGCTACAATTGATTTTGGTATTGATGCAATTGCAACTATTCAGTGGACAGGTAGAGCAGCTAAACTAACCGGTCGTGGTACTGACTTAGTTATTGGCACACCAGTTGCTGGAGTTAGTTCTTTAAGTGGTTCTTATACTGGTTCTTGTAAAGCCAAAGATGTTGCAGCACATTACTTAGCTAATAAATTAAGTGCTGTTACTATACAAAAGGGTGGAGCAGGTACTATTTATAACATTCCTCTAACTGGTGGTAGCATTACTATTTCTAATAATGTTACTTATCTAACACCAGCTAATCTTGGTATTGTTAATAAGCCTATTACATACTTTACCGGTACTCGTGCAGTTAGTGGTTCACTAACAGCCTACTTAAAAACTGGTGCAGGAAATACTGGCCCTCTAATGAGCCAACTACTAGTAGATGCTGATAATACTACAGAACCAAATTGGGACTTAAATATTTATCTTGGCGGTGGCGCAGCAGCTCCACTACGCATCCACTTTGATATGCCACATACCAGTGTGCAAATCCCAACAATCTCTAGTGAATCAGTAATTTCAACTACTATTAACTTTACAGCTCAAGGCTGGAATAGTGGTGCAAGTGAGTTTGACGTTGAGCAAACTAACGAACTAGTAGTTACTTACTATTCACCAAATGCTTAATAATTAAAAGGAATTAAATGTCAACAGTTTCACTAAAGAATCTACTTGTTGCATCAAAAAGTGTACAAGTAGAGTATCCTGGTTACCCAGATTTTAAACTTTCCCTAAACTTTATCAGTCGCGAGACCTTGATAAGTATTAGAAAAAAAGCAACAAAAACTGTATATAAAAATCGTCAACCAACCGAAGAATTTGATGAAGATACTTTCTTAAAACTGTATGTAGAAAATGCAGTAAAAGGTTGGAGTGGACTTAAGTTTGCTTATGTAGATAAACTAGCCCCCGTAGATCTAGAAGGTTTAGACCTAGAGGACGAGCTAGCATACTCAGAAGAAAATGCTTTGTATCTAATGAAGAACAGTTCTGATTTTGACGCTTTTGTAACTGAGAAAGTTGCTGACTTAGCAAATTTTTCGAACAACAACTAACAGATTTAGAAAAACAATTAGAAAATTATATAGGTAATATATCTGTTGGTGGTGTAACAAAAGAGCACTATTTAGAAATGTGCGAAATGATGGGAACCGAACCTGTTGAAGATGAGATTCCAGTAGAAGTTTCAGATTTACCATATCAAGCCCAGACAGCTATAGAAATCTACTCTTATCTTCGAGATAGATGGGATTCTATGTCTGGTGCTTATATGGGCAAAGATTTAACCAATATTAAACAAGTATTTGAGTTTTGGGAAGTTATTGAAAGCGAATATAAAATCATGTTTGTTCTAATAAATATGATTGACAATATTAGAGCATCTAATATATCAAGAACCAAAACTCCTTAGTTAAAGCCCGTTGTGCTCTTGGTACAGCGGGCTATTTTGTTGTTAAAAAATATGGTTGACAAATTTAAACCCTTGTGTTATAATAATCAAAACTTTAGCAAAAATTTATTACCCCTGGAGGGTTTATGGCAGGTAATCAAATCGATATTAATCTCTCTGTGAGAGATCAAGGTAATACAATGCGTCAGCGTCGAAAAGATGCTGAAGGATTGAACTCTGAGTTAGAACGTTCAAAAGTTCTAAATAAAGAGTATGGCGTTGCCCGCAGTGCAGTAGGTACTGGAGCGGCAGGAAGAGATTTTGCCAAACAATCCCAAGGTCTTGGCGGTTTAGTCCGTCTTTACGCTACTTTTGCTGCTAACTTATTTGCTGCACAAGCCGCCTTTTCCGCACTTAGTAATGCCATGGATACTACAAACATGATTCGTGGTATGGATCAGCTTGGTGCCGTTAGCGGTGTAGCCTTAGGTGGCTTAAGTAAAAGATTCGCCGAAATAACACAAGGTGCTATTAGTTTTCGCGAAGCTGCACAAGCAGTAACTAAAGCTACATCTGCTGGTTTAGGTGTCGATCAAACATTAAAAATTGCTTCAGTAGCTACAAAAGCATCTCAAGCACTAGGTGTAGACTTAAGTGACGCAGTAAGTAGGCTTAGTCGCGGTATCACTAAACTAGAGCCTGAACTCTTAGATGAACTTGGAATATTTACTAAGATTGAACCAGCAGTAGATGCTTATGCTTTAAAAATAGGTAAAGCAAGCAGTCAACTTACCGACTTTGAGCGTAGGCAAGCGTTCGCAGTAGCCGTACTAGAAGAAGGCAATAAAAAGTTTTCAGAAATTAACATTGAAACTAATCCTTATCAAAAGCTACTAGCAAGTTTTAAAGATATTGCTCAAGTTGGTTTATCGGCAATAAATACTGTAATAGCACCAATAGCTAGATTACTAAGTGAAAGCCCTATTGGATTAACGACTGTAATTGCTGGTATAGCAGGATTATTATTAAAACAAGCAATTCCAGCTGTAACTAGCTGGAGACAGAATTTACAAGAAACTGCAAAAGATTCTGCCCAAGCTGCTAGAGATTTAGCCACTAAGTTTGGTGAATCGTTTGTTGCTAGACATGAAAAGTTATTTGATATACCTGCACTGCGTAAGCAAGGAGAAGAGTATACTAATGAGTTAGCGGGTATTGATAGAAAGATAGCTTCAACTAGAAAAGACCTAGGAAGATCGTTTACAGGCACCGGTAAAAATATAAAAGAAGTAATATCTAGTACAGAACCTTTAGATCCTAAGCAAACAGCGGCTATTGACTCTAGAATTAAAACTATACAAAAACAAATTGATAGTGGCAAAGCCAAAAATTTAGCAAGGCTAGAGGACGAAAAAAGAGCTTTAACAGAAATTTTAGCTTTAGAAAAACAACGCGCTGACTTAGTTTATAAGCAGGGTAAACTTAAAGCTGATTTAGCTATTAGAGAAGAAAAAGTACAAACAGTTAGTGATAAGCCCGTTAAAAGGTTTAGTGAAGAGTGGCAACGAATTCAAATAGCTAAAAGAGCTGAGGAACGTGCTCTACGGGCACAATCTTTAAGTGATATTTCAAAAGCTGCAGAAGAAGGCGGCTTAATGGCTGGATTTTCTAAAACTAAGGAAGAAACATCTAAAACATCTGGCTTATTTAATAAACTTAGAATAGTTGGCGCTGGTGCATTTGTTACTATCGGTAATGCTATCGGTACAGCATTAAGTGCTCTTGGTCCTTATATTGCTGTTTTTAGCTTGGTAGCTCCTATACTTGCCACTGTTTATGAAAAAATAAGAGGTAATAGTGAGGCGATTGAAGCAACTAAAAAAGCATTTGAACAACAAACTGAAGCGGTCAGAGCAGCAAACTTAACATTAGAGTACTATGGTTCTCGTGGAACACAAAGAACAGTAGAAGGAGCTTACGCTGCTTCAAATGCACTATTTACCTTATCAGAATCTTTTGACGAGGTTACTAAAAAAGCTACTGCTGAATTAAGTAGCGGTAATTGGTTGTATAAAGCCGCAGAAGCAGTACAAAACTTTTTTGGCTTCGGAACCCAAGCTGAACTAGCTGTTAAATCTATTGAATCTGTTGGAGTCGCATTTAAATTACTAGAATCTAATACTAAATTTTTATATAAATTTAAGGAAGAAGCATCTGAAGCATTAAATATTAGTGCTACTAGCAGTATTGAGGAATTTAATCAGGCTATAAAGGGTGCTTCACCTGAAACATTAGTAAAATTATCAGATATTCAAAAAAGTATTGCAACTCAATTTAAAGGTGCTACAGAAGAAACTAAAGCCTTTAATGATCAGCTAACAGAAACTGCTAAAATAGCTAGTGGAATAGTAACTAGTTTACTGCCTAGTACAGGCATAGCTAAATGGGCTATGCAAGGTTTTAAGAATGTTAATGATTTAAATAAAGAATTAGCCAAAGGTGCTGATAATTTAGACGAGTTCAGAAAGCTAGTAAATAGTACTGATCTTGCTAAAAAGTTTGGTCCCGATACTGTTAATGCACTATTAGACGTACAAAAAGAAATTAATGAGTTATACGATCAAAGAAATTCTTCTCTTACTACAGCTAGTAAATTACGTGAAGTAATATTAAAAAATGAAGAAGAATACAATAAAAGAATCAGACAAGCAGAAGAAGAAGCACAACAAACAACTCTTACATCTGGGATAAGCACTGCAGCAGACCTAAGTGCGTGGAAAGATCTAAAAGAAACAATTGAAAAAGATAAGACTCAACTAGCCAGTATTGAGCTATTTAATACTAAAACTATAGACGATAAAGTAAGAGAAGTTTATAAAAAGATAGGGGCACAACAAGCTTCTAGTGCACAACAGTTTGCCAAAACAATAGAAATAGCTTTAAGTGCTTCGTATGAAAAAGCTAACTTAGTTCTCAAAAAAGGTTTAGTAGGATTAGTACAAGAAGAACTACCAAAAGCATTTCTAGAATACGACATAGCAATTAAAGAAAATCAACTACAAAAACAGCAACTAGATCAAACCATAAACTTAATAAAATCAATAGAACAAAACTCACTTGTACTAGAGCAAAATAGTATAGTACAAAAAGAGCAACTATTAGAATCGTTAAAAAGTAGACCGGCGGATCGTCAAGCAGAAGTTGCTGATCGTATCCGCACACTAGAGCAAGATATAAACTTTTCGCAACAAGTACTAGATGCAAGAGTTGCTTTGTTACAGCAGGGTTTAAAAATAGTTAGTACTGGTAATGTAGCACAAGCGCCTGCGGGTATTGATTTTGTTGGTGGAAATAATGCTTTTTCGGGAGCACCTGATCTAGTAAAGCAAGCCGCACTTGCTAGTTCTACCTTTCAAAGTGTTGTTGCTACTGCCGCCGCGCGAGCACAGCGCCAAGAATTTGAAAATAGTGACAAAGTAGCAAAAGTACGTTTAGCTAATCAGGAATTACTGGCTAAAGCCAATATAGAAATTAGAAAAACTGAAGAAGAAATTTTTAGATTAAATCAAGATAAGCAAAAACTTGATATAATTTCTATAAATAATTATACCAGTGAATTAGAAAAACTACAGGCTATTAATAAAGTAGAAGCTGAAATCTTTGATAAAACTACTGAAAAAGATAGACGAAAATTAGCAGCACAATCAGTTAACAGTGCAGCACTGGAAGCAGCAGCAAAAGAATTCGGTATAAGTGGGCAACTACTAGAGTCTTATAAACAAAATAATACACTACAGCAAGAAATTTTAGTTCGTTATGATGCTAGAAGAAAGAGCGAAAAAGAATTACTAGAACTAAAACAAAAAGAAGCAGAACGACTAAAAGAAATTGATCAACGTTACGCAGAAATTAATCGTAAAGAAGAAACTAGATTAGCCTTATTACAGTCACAACGTAGCTTAGAAGATGCCCGACTCACTGCAGATAAATCAAGATTTGATACTTTAGCAGGGCTGAGTAGATACAGTGAACAAGAAATCCAAGATAAAACTATGCTCTATACTATTGAGCAAGCTAGATTAGAACAAAGCAGAGCTCAAGAAGATTTACAAAATAAAATTAATACAGCACAACGCAAATATCAAGAAGCGTTAGAAAAAGATCCTAATATGTCTCTTGATTCTACAAAAGCTGCTGAAGAAGCTTGGTTAAGAGAAAGTGTTGCAGCTGAAAATGCTACAAAGGCTATTAAAGAGAGCACAGCAGCTAAAATTGAGAATGCTAGATTAACGGGTTCCGTTTCCGATCAACAAAAGAAGTATGCTGATCTTGCATCCCAGTCTTTTGAAAAATTGGGCGATGCTATTGCTGATTTTGCTAAAACTGGTAAGTTTAATTTCAAAGACTTAGTAGACTCAATGATTAGCGATTTTATTAGGCTAACCATACGTTTACAAATGCAGAAATTAGTTGGAGGTAGTGGTGGTAAAGAAGGCGGTGCGAGCATGTTTGGTAATTTCTTAGCTACAGCTTTAGGAATTACGCCATATGGTTTTGATGGTATGGCTCAGGGTGCTAATTTAGCTAATTTAACTAACCAAGCTAATACTAATATCTCTCTTGGTGCTATAACGGCTAAAGGTGCAGCATATGATGCGGGAGTTAAGAAGTTTGGAATGGGAGGTTTGTTTACAAATTCAGTTGTTTCACAACCTACACTATTCAAGTTCGCCAACGGCACCGGTCTCATGGGTGAAGCAGGCCCTGAAGCTATCATGCCACTAACTCGTGACAATAGCGGCAGACTAGGAGTAACTGCTCAAAACACTCAATCTCAAAACGTAGAAGTAGTTGTAAATAACTTTAGTGGAGCTAAAACAGAAACTAAAGAAACTACTGACAGTAGTGGAAATCGTAAAATTGAAGTTATTGTTGGTGAAATGGTTGCAAGTGAAGTAGCCAGAACTAATAGTCCAATGCAAAGAGCCATGGGATCAAGTTATGGCACCAAACCTTCAACTATAAGGAGATAATATGCCTATTCCTACTTGGCCCCTTACACTTCCTCAAACACCCCAAAAAGGTTATACAGAATCTGGTGGCGTAAATGTTATACGCAGTCAAACAGACAGTGGCCCCGCCAAACAACGTTTTAGAAGTAAGACTGCACGCAACTTAAATCTTTCATTTATTATGACTACTAGTGAAGTAGCCATTTTTGAAGATTTTGTAGAAAACACTTTAAAAGGTGTACTAAGATTTAATTTTAGGAATCCTAGGTATCCAACAGATCCTAATGCCGCTTATATAGAAGTACGAGTAATTCCGCAAGGTGATAAGCACTATGACTTAACCTACTTAGCTCCAGGATATTGGACAGTAAGTACACAATTTGAAATATTACCATGAGTCGATTAACTACACTAAGTCCAAATGCTATTAGAGCAATGTTTTCTCAGGAAACTGATGAGCAGCTAATAACTTTACTTACTATTACAGATCCTACACAGCCTGCACAGCCCGTAAGACTAGCCAATGGTTTTACGGGCCGTTTGGCGTCGACAACAGATCAAGAAGTTATATATGGGGTAACTAGTCGTGGAAATGACTATGTATACTTACCTCTAGAAATTACTCTTCCGAATGAAGATGATTCTGGTGTCGGAGACTGTAGTATTGTATTAAATTATGTAACTCGAGAAGCTATTGAATTAATTCGTTCAAGTTTAACTACTGCTACCCCTATAAATATTGAATTAGTTCTAAGTGGTAGTCCAGATTATGTAGAAGCAGAATTTACTGGATTTTATATTGTAAGTGCTACATATAATATTAATTCAATTACTCTTTCATTAAGTCTAATTAACTATAATCGCGAACCTTTTCCTAGTTATAATTTTACCCCAAAATATTTTCCAGGACTATTCTAATGACATACGATAAATATATTGGATTACCTTATCTAGAAAACGGTAGAGACAGCACGGGAATAGACTGCTGGGGATTGGCTCGTCTATACTATGCACAGGAACTAGGCATTGAATTACCAAGCTATGCCGAACTATACGCAGGTAGTAGAGATCCAGTAGTTCATGGTTTAATTAATAGTTATAAAAATAATTGGTTAGAAACTACTAGTCCTGTAGTTGGCGATCTATGCTTATTTAATATCTATGGTGAACCGCAACACGTTGGCATTTATATTGGTAATAATAAATTTTTACATAGCCGTGAAGGTAAAGATAGTGTAATTGACTCATTACAAAGCTCACAGTGGAAAAAACGATTCGTTGGATTTTTTAAACATACTAGTCAAACCGTAGAAGTAGTAGGTGCACCCCACCCATTAAAAACTGGTATTATTCATGAGTGGACTGTTGCGGGCACTACAGTACAAAATTTTGTTGATTTTGTACACACAAAATATAAAATTAGCAAAAAATTGGCTACTAAACTTGTAATAGTAGTTGATGGTATTGGTATTCCACAGGATAAGTGGTCTACAACTGTACTAGAAGCAGGACAAAAAATAGGATATAAGGTAGTACCAACAGGAGATAATCCTCTTAGAATGATACTAATGCTTGCAGTAGTTGCTGCAGCCCCACAACTTGCAGGAATGATACCCGGAGTAGGCACAGGTATAGGATTTACTGTTGCAAAATTAGGAGTAACACTAGTGGGTATGGCACTAGTTGATGCTATTGCTCCAATTCGCCCACCACAACAACAGCCGGATCCCGGCTCACCAGAAAGTTTAAATTTATTCAATGGTGCCGGTAACCAAATGAATAAATTTGGAGCCATTCCTGTAGTTTTAGGAAAAATAAGATATACGGGTATTCTTGGTGCTGTACCATATACCGAAACACTAACAAATTCTAATATAATTAATCTTTTAATTATTTGGGGATTCGGCCCACTAGAAATTGATGATATTTGTGCAGGTACTGTTGAATTAAATAAAGCATATTTTGAAGATTTACCCGATAGTGTACCACTACCTATAACTTTATGTGGTAGTGAAGAAGAAGATTCAGTTGAAGTTAAAAAATTTAATGAAAGATATCCCTCAGATGTAGAGCAAACGGCTCCAGAACTTAAATTACTAGTTAATAATAGTACAGACGGTAATCCTTGGAGAGAAGTAACATTTACTCAAAACAGTATTGATAGAATTGATATTGTTTTTAATTTTCCAGAGGGCATGAGAGAGTTAGTTGTTGCTGGAAGAGACGCCGGTAAAGTAAACGAAACCACTGCAGTTATAGAAATACAAACTACATCTGAAAAAAATCAACAAGGTGAGTGGATTTGGGATAATAGCGCAGTATTTTCTTCTGGTAATGGTGATAACAGCATTATAAGTTTTAGCAAAGTTTTAACAGCACCGCCGGCGTGGTATACAGAAGAAGCTAGTGGAGATACTACCATAAGTGTACCACATACAAGTTATAGATTTTATGATATATGCGTTAAGCAAGGCGGAGGTATTGAAGTATTTCAAGGCGCTGTAACACATAGTTTAACCGCTGACCCTTCTCAAGAATTTATAAATAATTATTATGCGGGTACAAGCTATCAAGAATTATTAGGCAATGAAAGAACTTGGGCTAGATTGCCCATTGTTCCAGTTGGTTTTATACCTATTTATAGAATTTGTTTAAGTACTGGTGGATACGTACTTTCAAGCGAACAAAGCTATTTAAATAACTGGTCCTCAACTGGACTAGTATTAACTTATACTGATAATACTACAACAATTTATGATTCAGAAAGTATACCTACTACTAAGTATGCTGCGTCCACTAAAATTGAAATTACTGGCGGAAAAATATACAATGCTCAAGAACCTACTATAACTGAAGCAAAAATAGTACCAGTTTTTGATACTGCTACAAATAGTATACCTAATACTACCTTAACCGGTCCAGTAAGTGATAATTGGTCTGAATTACTAAAAACCAGCGGAATCTGGGCATCTGGTGGTGGAGATATTTTTGAATCCGAAACAGTTTATTTTACAGTTACAGAAAGTGCTTTATATAACATAGAAGGTGCTTGTGACGACTATGGCAGTATATTTATTGACGGCAGAAGAGCCCTTAGTTTACCAAAAAATGGTGGACGTAGTACTGTATCAGTTAGCTTATACTTACAAACAGGCACTCATTCATTGCAGCTAGTTGGTAATAATGTTAGATATGAAAAAGGAATAGCCTGTAAGATAACTCTAGTTAAAGGAACTACTAGTAATCAATATGCAGGATTAAATAACATTATTACAGTTGGTACTGGTGGATACTTTCCTAAATGGAAAGATGCATTTAATTATGTGTATTCAATAAAAGACCTACCGCCCAGACAGTATGCAGTTCGTGTACGACGGGTTAATAATGACAGAGAAGAAATTCTAGATGCAGAAGATAGACCACAGTTTCGTAAGTATCATAAAGTTAATTTATATAGTATGGTTGCGTATGATACTAGTAAGCCCCCGCTCAGACAATTACCACGTGGAAAACTAGCCAGAACTGTAGTTAATGTACAAAGCTCTAATAAAGTCAATGGACAAGTAGAGGGTATTAATGCACTAGTTCAAACAGTTTGTTTAGATTGGGATAGAGCTTCAAGCGAATGGACAGTTAGAGCTACTAATAATCCTGCTAGTTTATTTAGATATATTTTAACACATCCTGCTAATGCATATAATATTTCTGAAGCAGATGTTCCTTCAAAAATAGATTTAATAGCACTACAAAATTGGCATGAATACTGCGATACCGTAACTTATGTTCCCGGTACTAGCACAGTATTAAAGCCTAGATTAACTTATAATAGTGTACTAACTTCTACTCAAAGTATAATGGATACACTACGCAGTATATGTGCGGCAGGTAAAGCCAGCCCTGCACTAGTAGATGGTAAGTGGAGCGTAGTAGTTGATAAGCCTCGTGAGTACGTTGTACAACATTTTACTCCACATAACAGCTGGGGATTTGAATCTACAAAAATATTACCCATACTGCCTCATGCTTTTAGAGTTACTTTTCCTGATGAAAATAATGCTTATCAAACTAAAGAAATTCATGTGTATAATTATGGTTATAATAGTAGTAATGCTGAAATATACGAAGAACTGCAACTACCTGGAGTTACAAACGAAGCACAAGCAATTCATTTAGCTAGATGGCATCTTGCTCAAATAAAACTAAGGCCAGAACAATATACTTTTAATACTGACTTTGAGTATTTGGTATGTAGTCGCGGTGATCTAGTTCGCGTAACACACGATGTTCCTTTATGGGGCGTTGGAAGCGGAAGAATTAAATCAATTGATAATACAGGCACAGCTATTACTTTAAATAATGAAGTTTATTTAGAAACTGGTCGAACATATAGTATTCTAATTCGTACAAATAGTATTTCTAGTACTAATGATGGTAGTGTAAGTAAAACTATTACTACTGTGAATCAAAGTGGTTACTATGACGAAATTACCTTAACCTCAGCACTACCAATTGAAGTTGAAACAGATAATCTTGTACTAGTTGGTGAACTAGGAAGTGAAAGTCATGAATTAATAGTACTAAAAGTAGAACCTAGTACAAATAACAGTGCAAAACTAACATTGGTAGACTATAGTCCGGAAATATATACTGCTAATTTAGAAGGTGAACTAGTTTATGATGCTGATATAACTACCATTAGTAATACAATTATCAATAGTACTATAAATAGTGCACCAAATATAGTAAATATAATTAGTGAACGAGGAACTAGTCAAGAAATTTCTACAGGCATCTATCAAACAGCTGCTACTTTAAGTTTTACTAACCCTACTGGATTAAGTAAAAACGCTGAACTTGTACAATTTGAAATAGCGCTTGGCAGTGAACTATTTACTAGTGTTGCTTCGGCAAATACTTATATTATAAATAAAAATTTAGGTACATATACTTTTACAGGTCTTAAAACCTACGAGATTTATAAAGTACGAGCAAGATATACTAATTCTAATAATACTAGTTTTGGTCCCTGGAGTTCAGAGTATACTTTTACAGCTGGAGCAGGTGGAATAGAACCATCAATTGTTGAATCTATTACACTAGATTTAGAAAATACTTATATAGTAGCAGATTTGTCTACTTATGGTAACGAACCCAATGACTTTTTATGTTATGAGTATAGACTGTATCGCGATACTGGAACAGAAGATTTTTGGGATATAACGCCTAATGTAACAAATAAAATAGATGTTCAACGAACCCAAACTCAAGCAAGGTTTGATCTATTAAAGCAAGCTAATCCAAGAATTTCTGCACAAGGTGTAACTTATAGAGTAGCTTGCAGAAGGGTAAATAGAAATAATGAATATAGCGCAGAAAGTGCTCTAGGTACAATTGTTATTAAGACAATTCAATAAAGGAATAATATGGCAGCAAACTTATATCCCGGTATAAAAGCACTACACCTAATTTTAGATACTCCATACGACCTTATTAGAACCGACGATATTCGTGATGATCTCGTCGGTGTTAAGGTGTGGATTTCTACTACCAATGGATTCAATCATACACAATTAAATCCAGTATTTGATGGTATGGGACTTTCTATTACTATATCAAACTTAGAGCCAAATACTAGGTACTATGTAAAGTATGCATTTATTAGCGCTATTGAGCCAAGTAATTTTACTGTTTCCCAAGAATTAACAGCACTAGTTTATGATGAAAATGTTAGAGTATATGGTTACTTAACAAATGACCCTACGGGCATAGCTACCCAACCAGATGGTACGGGTGGTGATTTTTCGCTTGCTACAGGTACTTTTAAAGTTTATAGTTTGAGTCAGGATGTAACCGGCAATGGTCCTGTTTACAGTATAAAAACTGGCTCAGTTTATCACTTAAGTGGTGCAACTATAGATGAGACAACAGGTGTTTATAGTTGCACCGGCATGACCCAAAACAGTGGCAGCGTAACATTTTTAGCTGTTTATGATGGTATTGAGGTTGAGCAGGTTTGGAATGTTTATCGTGGAGTTGCAGGAGCAAGTGCTCCACTAATTCAACTTAGTGCAACTAATATAGATTTTGTATTTAAAGATGAATTTGCCACAACTCCTGAAACCTCTCAAACAGTACTTACAGCTGCACTAAAAAATATTACAGGCACACCTGTATTTACTGCTGAAGCGTATACTAGAGCAGGTGTTAGTTTAGGTAGTGTAAGTTTTACTCAAGCTGGTAATCAGATTACTATTACAGGTGCTCAATTTAGTGCTCTTGGCGTTACAGTTGGTGCAGTAGTAGTAACAGCAACTATTGGCACAGTTAGTGATAGTTTTACTATTTATAGAATTAATGATGGTACTGAGCAGATTACTGTTGAACTAAGTAATAGTGCTCATGTAATTCCTGCTGCTAATAATGGAGCTACAGTCGAGGATAACTATGCGGGAAGCGGCACTACAATTAAAGTAAAACAAGGTAATACCTATTTACCAGTAGACTCAACCTCTCCTTACGAAACTTTTGGTAGCTGGAACATATTTGAAATTAATCCTATTAATATTATTCCGGACCCGACCCCTACTATTGGATCTGATTTTATAAATTTTGATACTCATGCGACTATGACTGCTGATAGTGCATATATTGAATATGTTATTCTTTATAGAACTACAAGTGGAGTAGAAGGAAGTCAAAGAGTAGTACAAAGTTTTGCAAAGTCAAAAGAAGGTGTCGTTGGCGCCAGTGCTCCAGCGGTGAGTATTACTGCTCCACGACTAGCTTTTGTTACACTAAAAAATAATGGTGGTACTATTCCACCCAATAGTGGTGACATAACACTAACTGCAACAGTAAGTAATATTACTAATCCCGAATATTCATGGACAGTAGATGGTGTTGCCGTAGGAACTAATAGTTCCACTTATGCAATACCTTTCTTTGACGATGTTGGTGCAAAAAAGGTTCAAGTTGATGTAAGTGGTACAGGCGGAACGCAAGCGTTTGATGTTTTTAGCGTGTATCATATCGCAGAAGGCAGTGATACTATTGCTGTTGGTTTAAGTAATGAAAATCAAACTATTAGTTGTGATAGTACAGGTACGCCCATAGCTGGACAGTTTCCTATAACTATAACTACTGGTGTATTTCAAGGTATTCAACAATTAAGCAGTACAAGTACTCCAGCGGTGGTTTATGATAAAGTCACTGGCAGTGAGACGGGAATGACCAGTAGTATTAATTCTACTACTGGTGTTATTACTATTAATAGTATTACAGAAGCTTTTGCTGAAGTTACTTATAGCTTTACTGTTGGTACTGTAGAAGTACGCAAAACTATTACACTTAATAAATCTATTGATGGTGCTAGTGCACCTATAGTAAGACTTGCAGCAGAACCTCAAGTATTTGTGCAACCAAAAAATACTGGAACACCATATCCTAGCACAACAACACTTACAGCTACAGAAATTAATATTCCTAATGCCGTTTTTGCTTGGTATGTTGATGACGTACTGCAAACAGACGTAACTATAGACACTTTAATTTTAAATAGTTTTGCGCCAGTTGCTTCTAAACTTGTAAAGGTTGTTGCGACCGGAACTGGTGGTGTAACAGCATTTGATCAGCTAACACTTTACTCAATAGCCGAAGGTGATGACAGTTACCAAGCGGGTATTACAAATGAATCAAGAACCCTAACTGCTAATAGTAGTGGTACTATTTATGGGGGCCAACTGCCAGTAAGCGGAAGTATGGCTGTTGTTCGTGGAACCGACGTATACGGGACAACTGCTTGGCCCCTTGATAGCTCGCCAGAACCCGAGGTTAGTTTTAGTGTTACTCCAACTAGTTTAAGTGGTTTAACTGCTAGTATTACTAATGCTGGAATTATAACTATTAGTGGTACCAGTTTTAGTGCAAATAGTGCTGAATTTACTTTTACTGCTACCATTACTACTCCTAGTGGTAATGTACAGCTAAGCAGAAAAATGCTGTTTACTAAAACTAGAGACGGTAAAGATGCTGTAATAATAGATTTAGTATCAGAAACTGATGTTATAGCTGCTGCTAATGACGGTACTGGTTACGCACTACCTACAGGTAATAGTATTAAGCTATATAGAGGCGGAGTGTTATTAACTACTGGAGTTACTTATGCTGGTACAGCAACTAAAAATGGACTAACACTAACTGTTGATTCAGGTACCGGGGCTATAACTCTTAGTGGTACTAGCTGGACGAGTGATACCGAGAGCTTTACAGTTACAGCTACTTATAGTAGTATTACTTATACTGCTCAATATACTATTAGTAAAAGCAAGGCAGGTACTGATGCAATCTTAATTGATTTAGTATATGATGCAGACGTCGTAGCTGCTGCTAATGACGGTACTGGTTATACACTACCCACAGGTAATAGTATTAAGCTATATAAAGGCGGAGTGTTATTAACTACTGGAGTTACCTATGCTGGTACAACAACTAAAAATGGGCTAACACTAACTGTTAGTGCTGCAGGAGCTATAACTCTTAGTGGTACTAGCTGGACGAGTAATACAGAGAGCTTTACAGTTACAGCTACTTATAATAGCGTTGTTTACTCTATAGGTTATAGTATTAGTAAAAGCAAACAAGGTTTACAAGGACAACAAGGTATACAGGGTATACAAGGTCTACCAGGACTAAATGGTACTGATGGTACTGATGGTACTAATGGTACTAACGGTTTACTTGGCATTAATACTAAAATAATTTATATATTACTGTCCCAAACTGCGGCAGCCCCATCAACTCCGGCAAATACTACAAATACTGCAATTCCTTCTGGTTGGACGGCCGTAACTACTGCTATAAATCCTACTGTTGGAACTATAGTATGGTACAGTTATGGTAGGGTTAATAATAATAGTGTTCCGGTAGACGGAGTTCCACAATTAACAACAGTGTGGTCAGTACCAACTGCTGCTAGTGTATTTCAAGATATTCGTAGTGATAACTGGAATGGCAGTTCTCCGCCTGTAATTACTCAATCTGGTACTTGGGGCACAGCAGGGTACTATTTATCAAAAGCTAATGGTAGCGTATTTGCCGACGGATTTTTTGCTCGTGGAAATGTGGTAATTAATGGTAGCGGAACCGGTATTAACTATCAAGCCTTTGCGGTAGGGTGCGATGTAAACTTTAACAAACTGGCAAATATTGGAGTAGCGGGACAAGGAGGCGATAGTACATCACCTGGCGGAATAGGTGTAGTAGGATATCTTGGTAATAATTTAGAAACTTATCCTGTGAGCTCAGTCCTTATAGTAGAAGGAGTACGTGGTATAGTAAGCCAAAATCCACTTAATACTAATGGATATAACGTAGGTATAGGAGTGCACGCCATCGCCTCTGGGCCTGGAACCCCTCTCACTATACCAGGTTCTGGTGGAACAGGTTTAAAAGCAGAGTCAAGTAATGGCAAAGCAGTTCATGCCATAAATATCCAGACATATGGTGGATATGCGATATATGCAGAAGGCAACTCACATTTTATTGGAGCTATGAGTATAGCTGGAAATATGACTATAACCGGAACTATTACCGCAGACCAAAATATTGTTTCTTATCAAAACGTTATAGCATACCAAACTAGTGACATTAATTTAAAAGAAAATATTACTAAACTAATCAATCCCCTTGAAAAATTAACACAGCTTGGTGGGTATGAGTACGATTGGAAACAAGAATACTTAGACAATAATCAACACAAAGAACATCCAGATTTAATTAAAAAACACGATATAGGTGTAATAGCTCAAGAAGTTGAAAAAGTCCTACCAGAAGCTGTTATTACTCGTAAAGACGGAACGCTTGCTGTAAACTATGAGAAATTAATTCCACTTTTAATAGAGGCTATTAAAGAACTGGATAGGAGAACTAGATGACTACTCCAACCGGAACTATTGCTATGACCGATATTCAGGCTGAATTTGGTGGTTCCAATCCTATTGGCTTAAATGAATACTATGCCGGCGGCGCTTATGTGCCTGCCGGCACAACCGGCGTGCCCAGCAGTGGTCAAATAAGCATGAATGATTTGCGAGGTAAAACCCTAGTTACAAATGTTACTGCAACACTAACTCCCTCTACTGTACAGGAACAAAGTACCATAACTATTACTATTACGGACGCAAATCCAAATCTTTATCCTATACTTTATTGGAAACTTACTAACTATAATAATCTTGATAATTCAGATTTTAATATTTATCAAGGACAAATAGACTATGAAAGCTATTTAGGCGTTTGGCCAACTGCCACATTTAGCCCCGTTTTAGACAGTAATTACGAAGGACCAGGAACTTTTGATGTAACATTTTATAGCGATAGTGCTAGAACTAATGCAGTAGGTACTACAAATCAAGTTACTGTAACAGATAAGTACACTACTACTACTCCTACCCTAAGCCGCGACACAATATATCGTTATGCAAATTTAGATACTGCTTACAGAGCCAGTGTTGTTACCATGACATATAGTGGTTTAGACGGTGCTACAATTTACTATGAAGTATACACAGATACTAGCGGTGCTACATTAACCAGTGCTGATATTGATGCACCCACTAGCTTAACCGGAACAATTACAGGTAGTGGAGGACAAGTTCAATTAACAGTTAGATCAACAAACTGGGACGGTACTAATACAATTAGTATAGATAAAAGTGTACTTGTAAAATTTAGATTAGATAACGCTGGTGGAGCTCTCCTAGGTACTAGTCCAAGTATTACACTCTATCGTATGCCTGTAGTAGCAGTTGCATGGTCGCCTACTACTATAAGAGAAAGTGAGTATACGCTACGCGAAATTTTAAGTGAATATGTTCCGCACGGAGCTGCCTCAATATTTTATAGTATTACTGGCACTGCTCTTACTGCTGATTGGATAATTTACCTAGACGGAACTGGTATTACAACTACTGGTGAAGTAGAGCTAACAAGTAACTATCTTACTACCTACTTTAGTGCAAAACAAGACAGTTCAACTGAAGCCGATGAAACTACCACTTGGACTTTTCGTCTTAATAGCACTAGTGGAACTGCTTTTTGGGCCAATACTCTAACTATACAAAATGGTGCTCCTATTTATGCAGCTAATAACGATGCACTAGCAGCATATGTAACCAGTGTAGCTGCATACCCTCTTGATCGCACAATTCAAGTATTTTGGCAACAACGTGCTAGTGGCACTTCAACTTGGAGTACCACAATTTATAATGGATCCGCTAATGATATTAGTATACCAGCATTTTGGACAGGTAATAGCGTTTATTTTAGAAGCGACCCCGGAGACAATCCTCAAAATATAGATTTTCAAATTACCTATCAAGGAACTGGTTGGACGAGCACAACCAGTCAAAGTTTAAATAATAGTGCAACCGTATCTGTAACAGGGGTAAGTGCAAGGGTAGCTGGAACTAACGCACCTGGAGTTACCAGAACTATTTATGCTACAATTACTAGTACTCAGGTTTGGCCAACAAGCAGAACTTTTGATACTCAGTATAATCTGAGACAAGTAGGGGGGCCTTGGAGTGGGTGGACAGGTGGAGCTTTGAGTCCAGTTACTGTTGGTGCAAATAATGGTGCTAGTCCAGAGACTCAAGTACGTCCTCCTATAGTGGCAACTTCTCAAGCATATGACTTCCAACTTAGATTTGTATTAGAAGGAAATCAAATACAATATACTGAAATTTTTTATAACCAATATCTATAAGGAAAACAATGGCAAACTATAAAGAAATAACGGGTACAGGAACTAGTTGGCGACGTGCAAAAAAAGTAATTATAGATAATCCAGCACATTCTTCTCTACCTAAAACAGCACTATTTATAGAAGAAGATGCTGTAAGTATAAATGAAAAAATTATTAGTACAGATGCTGGCTCTGTAACAGCATATTTTAATCCGCAAGATGGGATTGAATTACGTGATCCACAAACTGGTGAAAAAACTGGAGTTATAGTAGGTCAAACTTATTTATATCAATTACTATATTCACTTTATATGCAAACAGCAGAAAATCGTGATAATTATAAACCAATTGATATAGGTAGTAGTGAAAACTAATAAAAACATAAAATATACTAAAATAGGGTTTCTATTTTTTCAACTTGCACAAACATACCTTTTGTGATATAATAGACTAACATCAAAAAGTACGCATGGATTTTTATCTTTGCGTACTTTTGTAACTTAATAGTATACTCTACTGGGTATACAGCTGTAAGACCGAGGATTTTATGGATAATGCAACCTCTTTTGCAACAGAGATTACCGCAGGAATTATTGCTTTAGGCGGTATTGTTCTTGGTATTCAAAAACTAATAAAACACTGGGTGATAACTTCAGCAGAAAACTCTGTTGTAAGTTTAATGCATACAGAACTTGACAGAGTAGGTCAACAAAATAGATTACTGGCTGAAGAATTAAATAAGTTGCAATTAGAGATAATTACTCTTAATAAAGAATTAAGAAATTTATCCATAGAAAATAACGAATTGCATCATCAAGTATTCAATCTCAGTTCAGAGGTATCTAGATTGCAGAGCTTACTTAATAAGCATAAAGATTTTAAGGAAAATCCAGATGACTTCACCAGTTAAATTAAATTTAACTATAGTTCAAGGCAGTACTTATAGGCAAGTTTTAAGGTGGGAATCAAGTACAAAAGTATATGTACCCATTACAAATATTGCCAAAAGTGCCCCTATAGTTATAACAGCTCCGTCTCATAATATTCCTGTGGGATGGAGGGTAAAAGTAACAAATGTATCTGGTATGAAAGAGATTAATAGTAACGATACTTATCATATTGTTACCAATGCTACTGCAGATACAATAACTATAAATCAAATAAATTCTTTAGGATACACCGCTTATACCTCGGGCGGTGTAGTCGAATTTAACCAACCAGTTAATTTAGCAAATCTTACTGGTAGAATGCAGATTAGATCTAAACTTAAATCTGACGCTGTTTTATATAGCCTTACTACTGCTAATGGTGGGGTTGAGATAGATCAGGCTTATTCTACAATAACTATTGTTATTCAAGATACCGTAACTGAAGATTTTGATTTTAATTCTGCAGTTTATGACCTAGAGTTAATTAATACTGTTACTAATGATGTAACAAACTTAGCTGGTGGAGTCATAGTACTTGAAAAAGAGGTGACAAGATGAGTGCTATTGTAGTAGACAATACTGTAAATAATAATATTATAGTCGATAGTACTAATACAGTTATTGTTAGTACCGGTACAACTGATAAAATAATTCTATCTGGTGCAATGGGGCCCAGAGGAATTAATACTATAAATACTGCTTTAGATATTGATATATCACAAATTAGTGATGGTTCAACTCTTTTATATAGTAATAATACTAGTAAATGGACAGCTACTAATACATCAGCCACAAAAATACTAAGTGCTGATCTATCACAGTTAGTTAATGGCGCTACACTTATTTATAACTCATCAAGTGATACCTGGGCAGCGACTAATAATTTACAAGAACAAATAATTAGCGCAGGCTTTTTCTAACTAAGGGGAAAAAATGGCTTCTGTTATTAAAATCAAAAAATCAGGTACTACGGTAGCGCCTAATACTTTAGCATCTGGTGAGTTAGCCTATTCATGGGCTTCTAATAAATTATATATAGGTTATGGTACTGAGACTACCCCTGGCGAAGCAGATAATATTGCAGCAATTGGTGGTAAACTATATACTGACTATTTAAATCATACGCCAGGAACACTAACAGCTAGTGCGGCGATTATAGTTGATAGTTATTCAAAAATTGATAACTTATTGATTGATAATTTACAATTAAACGGCAATACTATCTCTACAACAGATACTAATGGTAATTTAAATATTACACCGAATGGAGTAGGTAAAACTGTAATTAGTAATCTTTATATTGACGATAGTGCAACTTCTATTGCCGAATATATTTACGATACAGTCGGTGGAGCTATAACTGCTGGTACAGGAATTACAGTAGCTATAGATGATAATGCTAATACTTCTACAATTTCTATCACTGCTACAGGCGTTAATGCTGCTACTTATGGTTCTGCAACTGCTATTCCTGTACTGACAATTAATGAGCAGGGACAAGTAACAGCAGCATCTACAGCTTCTGTTGCTTCTAATTTAAATATTGCTGGTGATACAGGTACTGATGCTGTTGCTTTATTAACAGATACATTAACATTTGTTGGAGGTGCTAGTATTGTTTCTACTGTAAGTAATAATACTGTTACAATAGATATTGATTCTAGTTCTACACCAACTTTTGCAGGTATATCTTTAACTAATAATTTAGCAATGGGTTCTAATAGGATTACTGGTCTTGCGGATCCTACAGATGCTCAAGATGCTGCAACAAAAGCTTATGTTGATGCAGCTCGTGCAGGTCTAGATGTTAAACAATCTGTTCGTGCAGCAACAACAGCAAATATTACCCTATCAGGTACACAAACTATTGATGCTGTAGAATTAATTGTTGGTGACCGAGTTTTAGTTAAAGATCAGACTACTACTTCACAAAATGGTATTTACGTTGTTGCAGCAGGTGCGTGGTCTCGTAGTTCTGATGCTGACGAACCAAACGAAGTATCTCCAGGACTATTCTTATTTGTTGAACAAGGTACTTTAAATGGTGATAATGGTTATGTTATTACTTCTGATGCACCTCTAACCGTTGGTACCGATAGTTTAATATTTACTCAATTTTCTGGTGCGGGTCAAATTGTTGCAGGCGCAGCACTTACCAAAACTGGAAATACTCTTGACGTACAAGTAGCTGCAACTGGCGGAATTGAAATAGTTAGTGATGCACTTCAGCTTAAATCTACAGTAGCTGGTGCAGGTTTAAGCTTAACTGATGGTGTATTAGATATAGGAGTATCTGCAACTGGCGGTATTGAAATATCTACTGATCAACTTCAACTAAAGTCTACAGTAAGTGGTGCAGGTTTAACCTTAACAAATGGAGTACTAGCTGTAGGTGGTACTGCAAATAGAATTACAATTAATGCCGACTCCATAGATATTGCTAATACTTATGCTGGTCAGGCTACTATTGTAACTCTAGGTACTGTTACACAAGGTACTTGGAACGCAAATACAGTTGGTGTACCATATGGCGGAACCGGTTTAACTTCAGTTACTGCCCGCGGTTTATTATATGGCAATGGCACTAGTGCTCTTGGTATTACTGCTGGTTCTACCATTAATGGTAGTATATTATATCAAGATTCAACAGGTAACCCCTACTGGTCAAATACTGTTGATGGCGGCACATTCTGATTTTTTATTAGCAGTCTTTTTAGGCTGTTTATACTACCTTTTTAGGAAAAAATATGTCAACAGTTATTAAACTAAAAAAATCTAGTGTTAGTGGATTAGAGCCAGATCCTAATAATTTAGAATACGGTGAATTAGCTATAAATTATAATGATGGTAAACTATATTTTAGAACTAATACTAATACACTTAACTATTTTCCAAGTATTAGTCAGACTGAGGCTTTTTTACCAGACCAAACTAATAATAGTGGCAAAGTACTGTCTACTGACGGTACTACTGCAAGCTGGGTAAATAATGATTCATTGTATGCATATGCAATATATACTAAATATGCATATACTGCTACAGCTAGCCAGACCACTTTTAGTGTGCCTAGCCCTAGTAGTACTGTTGACGTATATTTAAATGGAATTAAATTAACTAATAATGATTTTAGCATAGTTAATGATACAGTGGTACTAACATCTCCTGCAAATTTAGATGATTTGATCGAAATATTAAATTGGAGAAATGTTACTACTACAATTGATGGTTACGACTTTGTTCCAGACAGGACTAATCACGCAGGTGAAGTACTAACTACTAACGGTATAGACGCTACCTGGTCAAATACTTTAAATTTAAGTGGATCTTTTAGTGCTGCTTCAATTAATTCTACACCTATTGGGGCTATAACTCCATCAACTGGCTCGTTTACTACATTAAATACGGAAGGCCCCTCTGTTATCAGCGTCAACTCCAGCAGCGACGCCCTGCGGATCACCCAAACCGGGACAGGCAATGCGCTGATGGTGGAGGATTCAGCGAATCCTGATTCGACGCCGGTTGTGATTGATGGAAACGGAAAAGTTGTTATTGGTTTTACTTCTGCAAACTCCATTCTTAATGGAGTAACCAACTCTTTTCAGATTTTAGGTACGTCTGGAAGCACTTCTGGATTTGTACAAGCAAGATTTAGCAATGATGTGTCGTCGGCTCCGACGTTATTTTATAAATCACGAGCAACGACCATAAACGGCACCGGCATTGTTCAAAACAACGATGTTCTTGGGCAGTTGAGTTTTCTTGGTGACGATGGCGCAACCTACGCATACGGGGCGGCAATCCAAGCAGCCGTAGACGGCACCCCCGGCACGAACGATATGCCGGGAAGGCTTGTATTCAGTACAACCGCTGATGGCGCGAATACGCCGACCGAGAGAATTCGCATTGACTCCTCTGGCACAGTGTTCGTGCGTGACGGCACAAGCACCATAAACACCAACAGTTCCAAGCTGGTGGTGGATGGCACGATCAGCGAAACAGTCGGCGGAACTCAGTACCTTGTAGTTAGCCAATACGACCTCGGCACCGCACCAAACGAAATCCCGCTGAACCAGTATCTTGGAAATCTGGCATATCAAGATGCCAATGCGATTGCTGGCAATGTTGCAATCGGTGTCAATAGCTCATCCGACGCGCTGCGAATCACCCAGACTGGTGCTGGTAATGCGCTGGTGGTTGAAGATTCAGCGAACCCTGATTCGACCCCGGTTGTGATTGACTCATCAGGAAATACTATTTTTGGCAACACCACCACTTTTGATGTTATCAGTCCACAAACAGGAACGGCTGCATCAACAAGACTTCAATACGCCTCTACTTCTGGTGCAAACAATTCAACTTTTGCTATCTCAAATTGGTCAACAAGCGGAACATCTGTTGCTGGCGGAATCGTATTTGCAAAATCCAAGTCTGGTACTGTTGGGACTCAAACAGGCGGTATTGTTGCCATTAATGACCGCTTGGGATTGTTGGATTTTCAAGGTTCTGATGGAACGTCTTTTGTTCGTGCAGCAAGGATTGAGGCTGAAGTAGACGGCACCCCCGGCACAAACGATATGCCGGGACGGTTGGTATTCTCTACCACCGCTGATGGTGCTAGTACGCCGACTGAGCGAGTGCGAATTGATAGTGCTGGTAAGGTTACTATTGCAGGTGAACTAGCAGTTGGTGGTAACCTAACAGTTAATGGCACAACAACTACAGTTAATAGTACAATAGTTACATTAGACGACCCAATATTAACATTAGGAGGCGATACTGCTCCAACAGTTGATGATAACAAAGATCGCGGTGTTGAATTCCGTTGGCACAATGGTACAGCAGCTAAAGTCGGCTTCTTTGGATTTGATGATAGTACAGGTTACTTAACATTCATACCTGATGCAACTAATTCATCTGAAGTATTCAGTGGAACATTGGGAGACATTCAAGCTACTAATTTCCGCGGTGATTTAATTGGTAATGCAAGTACAGCAAATGCTTGGGCCACTGGTCGTACAATCACTTTAGGCGGTGACCTAACAGGTAGCGTATCTATTGACGGTAGTGCTAACGTAACATTAACTGCTACAGTAGCAGCTAACTCAGTTGCATTAGGTACAGACACAACTGGTAACTATGTTGCTGGTAATACCGCCGGTAGTTATATTTTAGTTACTGGTACAGCAGGTGAAGGTTGGAGCCCAACAATTGCTGTAGATGCAACCTCGGCCAACACAGCCTCCAAGGTTGTGGCGCGTGACGCATCAGGAAATTTCTCGGCAGGAACTATTACTGCGAGCTTGAGCGGCAACGCCACGACAGCCACTACCGCTACCAACCAATCTGGCGGTACGGTTAACGCAACAACAGGATCTTTCTCTAGTACGTTATCTGTTACCGGTACAACAACCGTCGATAACTACATTAACCGCACTACAGCCAGCGGTAACTCAGCTTGGATGCAACAGGATGGTACAGGTCGTATTCACTGGTATTGGAATACTTTTGGGGGCAACTCTCCCACTTTTACCAACGGGAATGAAGATGCAGCGGCCGCGAGCCTCACTGCTAACAATGGTGGTGCTGGAGGTGCTTTTTTCACTCGTTCAGCAAGTGGGGTAGGTAAATCCGCTGGCGACCCAATCACATGGACGACCACACTTTACGCTGACTTAAATACATTTAGTTACAAAGGGAACACGGTTCTTCGCTCGGATAACTACAACTCCTACGCCCCCACACTAACAGGCACAGGTGCTTCCGGCACGTGGGGCATTAGCATTACCGGCAACGCTGCGACAGCTACCACAGCAAGTGCAACAAGTGCAACGCTCACTCGTGGTTCATACCTGACAGGCAGCAACTTCAACGGCTCTGCGGCAACAACATGGGCAGTTGATGCGACTACCACGGCGACAGCAAGTAAGGTCGTGGCGCGAGATGCCAACGGGTACATATATGCTGTTTATTTCACCGCGGCAGGGACTTTTCCGTTACCTGCAAATGCTCTTGCCTCTGGCATGGGGACCTTCACGGGTACAAACGGAACCGATAGTTTTGGGCGTGGATACACACCAGCGGCAGCGGCGGCATTACTGTCGGGCCAGTCAATGAATATTGCTGGTAACGCAAGTACAGTAACAAATGGTGTTTATACAAACACAACGCAAACGATATCTGGCGTAACAACATTTACTAATGGGCTGATTGCGTCGAATGAAAGTGCGGATGGCACGATCCCGACTCTCACGAAGTTTGGGAGGAGCGCAAGCCAATATGTATCGTTTTATGGGAACGCAAGCGGCAATAGACTTATTTCAGTATCGACATCCTCGAATCCTAAAGAGTTTTCAATATTAGTTACAGACTCCGTTACTACAGGATCATTTGATTTTTCGCGGGCAGGTGTTCTATCTGCAACGACATTTAGCGGCAGTTTATCTGGTAACGCCACCACAGCCACAAATATAGATGGATACAGCGGTACCTATTGGACTTCTAATAATGATGGTTCTGGTTCTGGCTTAGATGCTGACACATTAGACGGGCAACAAGGATCCTATTATCAACCAGCATCAACAGCAGTAACAACCACAACGATTGCTAACTGGACATTAAATCCAAAATTTGCAACAAGCATAGGTTTTGGTAATGATGATGCTATTTTATATTATAATGACAGCACAAATGAAACACTAACAAATTATTGGTCAGCTAAAGACGGATTTGAAATTCGTGGCGATAGTGGCAATACAAACAATGTTGTATTAAAAACTGGAAATCTATATCTAGGGCAAAATGGATATGTTGCTGGTAAACTAGGGGTAGCAGGTCAAATTGATGCAGGAAGTTTATCTGTAATAGGTGCTCAAGGTTCTATTGAAGCAGCTACTGGAATTGAATCCTGGTATGTAAGCGATAATTTCTCAGTAGCAGCAGATGAGAGTGAGCCAAGAGATTTAGCATTTAGTTCCGATGGTACAAAAATGTATATTGTTGGTAATTCAGGAAATGATATTACACAATATACATTAAGCACAGCATGGTCAGTATCTACTGCTGGTTCTCCTGTAGTATTTTCAATAGCATCTCAAGAAGGCTCACCATATGGTTTAGATTTTAAACCAGACGGAACAGAAATGTATGTAGCAGGTACAACTGGGGATAACATTTATCAATATACTCTTTCTTCAGCATGGGATATTACATCTGCATCATACACAAGAACATTTACAGTTACATCTCAAGAATCAGATCCCAATGCCGTTTATTTTAAACCAGACGGCACAAAAATGTATGTTATAGGCACCTCCGGTGATGATGTAAATGAATATAATTTATCAACAGCTTGGGATATTTCCACTGCTACATATTCAACGGTGTATTCAATTAGTGCATATGAAACCGGCCCGCAAGCCTTATCTTTTAGTTCTGATGGCACTAAATTTTGGGTTGCAGGAACAACATATAATAGAATCGCAGAATTTACAATGTCAACACCTTGGAGTGTTGCAACTGCAAGTTTTAATGATTATGTAAACTTATATTATGTGCAACCAGATGAAACTACATTATATACTATAGGTGGCATGAGTGGACTGTATGTTAATGAAGCGGTAGGTAAAGCATGGGTATCAGATTATAATACCGACCGAGTTTTTGAACTAACAATTAATTCCGCAACAACTAAATTTACAGGAAATAAGTTTTCCGTTGAATCGCAATTATGCTCTATTAAAAATAGCTTAATTGTTAATAGAAACTTAAAAGTTAACGGTGAAATTCGTCAATTGGGTGCTGCATATTTTGGAGCAGCATATGCACCAACATTTAATGGTCAAAGCGGCAGCAGTACATTATCTGTAGGTACAAGTACTTCTAGTGGTGCATTTAATATAGCAACCGGTTTATCGAGTGGAGTATTTACACTAGGCGGCACAGCTACTACTGGAACTATGACCATTGATAGGTCTGCATCTGCTCATACGCTTAATATTGCTACAGGTGCAAATGCTAGTGGTGTTACAAAAACCATTAATATAGGCGGAAGTGGAGCATCTGGTTCCATTACTAATATTAACATCGGTTCAAGTGTGAGTGGATCAACAGGTACAGTAAATATCTATTCTAATACTGCAATTACAGGAGCAGTAACAGCAACCGGAGGATTTACCGAAGGTGTAGCAGGTCTTGCTAGTAGTGGTACCTTATCATTATTATCAAGTTTAGGAACAATTGTATATGTATACGCTGCTGGAACTATAACTTTTACAGATAATTTATCAACGGGTCAAAGCGTTACTTTACGATTAACAGGCGGATCAACTTATACAATTAATTGGCCTACAATTACTTGGGTAACTTCAGCAGGCAATACTGCACCAACTTTAACTGCAGACGATACTTTAATATTTTGGAAAATTGGCAGCACTCTTTTCGGAGCATATGTAGGAAGCGCAGCATGACATTAGCTAAAATACTTCAAGCCGCTGCGGGGAACGCGGGTGCTGCTGGTTCTGCGCTATACGTCGAGGACGTTTTTTCGACCTACCTTTATACCGGCAACAGCAGCACCCAGACCATCACCAACGGGATTGACCTCGCGGGTGAAGGTGGGTTGGTTTGGACTAAAGAAAGGTCAGCAAGCACATATGGACACCGCATTACAGACACCGAAAGGGGTAGTGATTATTGGTTAACGACCAATGATACTATCTCACAACAAGGCCCTTTAACAAATTACACAGCATTTAACACAACAGGTTTTACATTAGATTCTTCCATTAACCACAATAACTCTGGAACAACTTACGCCTCATGGACCTTCCGCAAGGCTCCGAAGTTTTTTGATGTGGTGACGTGGACGGGGAACATGACAGCGAGGACAATCTCGCACAATCTTGGCTCCGTTCCCGGCTGTATTATCGTTAAAAGCACAGACGGTGCTGGCAGTTGGTATGTGTATCATCGCAGCGTTGGCAATACTGGAGCTTTGCGACTTAATCTGACAAACGTAGTTGACACCTCACCGTATTGGAACAACACAGACCCAACTTCAACAGTGTTTTCTCTGGGTGTAGATTCTGGCGTAAATGCCAGCAGCACATCTTACGTTGCCTACCTCTTCGCCCACAACGCCGGTGGATTTGGTGAGTCAGGCACGGATAATGTGATTTCGTGTGGGTCGTTTACGACGGATGGTAGTGGTAACGCTACGGTGAATCTAGGGTATGAGCCGCAGTGGATTATGTATAAAAATACAGGGTCAGGAACAAACTGGGAAATTTTAGATTCAATGCGTGGTCTAACCGTAGATTCAGCAAATCGTAAGTTATTAGCGAATACCTCTGGAGCCGAAGGCACAGAGTCAGAAACTGATTTAACCGCAACTGGTTTCAAGTTTGCAGCGTCTCCTAGTAACACCTACATCTACATCGCCATCCGCCGCCCGATGAAGCCGCCGGAGAGCGCTACGGAGGTGTTTGGTCAGATTGCTCGCACAGGGAATGGGGCGACCACGGCGTTGACGGGAACAGGGGTCACGACTGACATGGTAATGACCCGAGGTAGAAACCACACATCCTACCCTCTCAACGCTTTCCACGACAGATTGCGAGGCGCTAAAAAGTTTCTGCTTACTAATACCTATGGGGGTTATTCTTCCACAGACGCAGAATCCTCTGGGAGTACAAGCGGTACCGGCTTAACGTCCCTCACACAATTCGATGTAATGGACGGGGTGGTAATAGGGGCGGATGGGGTTGGTTTTTGTAATATAGATACGATTTTATATATCAACTATTTCTTCAAACGCGCCCCCGGCTTCTTCGATGTGGTTTGTTATACGGGTAATGGTCCCGGTACGCAAGTAATCAACCACAATCTTGGTGTTATACCGGAACTTTTAATTAATAAGTCGAGGTCTACCCGAGGCTGGACAGTGTTTCAGGGTAATGGGATAGCATCCACCATGACGGGGTTTTTAAGACTTAATGAAACCACAGCAAAACAAGGAGACAGTTTTTCAGTTAGTTCCTCTACGTTTACTGCTGATAGCACCATCGGTTTTGGTATGAATACCAGTGCTGAAAACTACGTGACATACCTATTCGCCACGCTCCCCGGTATTTCAAAAGTCGGCTCATACACCGGTAATGGTACTAATCAAACCATTAACTGCGGGTTTACGTCAGGGGCGAGGTTCGTTCTAATCAAGCGCACGGATTCGACTGGCGACTGGTACGTTTGGGATACAGCTCGAGGTATTGTATCGGCTAACGATCCACATCTAAGTCTAAATACTAATGCCGCTGAAGTCACCACAGACGATTCCGTTGACCCGGTATCTTCAGGGTTTATCGTAAATCAGGTAGCTGCCACAAACGTTAATGTGTCCAGTGCAACTTACATCTACTTAGCCATAGCATAAATAAACAGTAGAGAATTTCAATCTACTAAACCGACTATTCAAGGAGTTAAAAATGGCAGAATTTAGAATTAGAGAATCCGGCGAACTAGTCTCACAAGGTGAGTTACGCCGTCGTAATCCCAATACATCGTTACCTAAAGTCTGGAACGATTCAGTATTTGATTTTTTAGGTGTAGATCCAGTAATGGCTTCACCTCAACCTTCCAACACCGATCCTCTCAAAACAGTGCGTCGTAATGGTGTTGAACAAGACGCCAATGGTAACTGGGTAGAGAAGTACGATGTTGTAGATATGTTCTCCGATACGACAGACGAAGAGGGTAATGTAACCACAAAAGCTCAGCATGAAGAAGCTTATCTAGCTAGACGTAGTGAAGAGCAGTGGATAAATATTAGACAACAAAGAGATCAGATGTTAAAAGACACCGACTGGATGTCTATTCGTGCTGCTGATACTAGTGTAGCTATAAATACTGCTTGGGCTCAATATCGTCAAGCATTAAGGGACCTTACACAACAACAAGATCCGTTTGCTATTCAGTGGCCGGTTCAACCATAAAGGAGTACAAATGCTAGAATTTTTAGGAAGTGGTATAATTGGATCACTTTTTGGTGGTATTTTTCGTTTAGCACCTGAAGTATTAAAGTTCTTTGATAAAAAGAACGAACGTCAACACGAATTACAAATGTTTAACCTACAAACTGACCTAGAAAAAATGCGGGGTGAGTTTCGTGTAGAAGAGCGTTATGTAGATCATAGTGTTGCCCAACTAGATGCAATTAAAGAAGCTTTTGTAGAACAGCGAAAAACAAGTGAAGCCAGCTATAAGTGGGTAGCAGCACTAAGCGCACTTGTAAGACCAATGATTACTTATCTACTATTTGGATTGTATATTCTATACAAAGTAACAGTAATGTATACAGCATATATTATGGGTGTTCCTTGGATAGAAATAGTAAAAAATAGTTGGACTGTAGAAGATTTTGGTATGCTAAATATGATTCTTACTTTTTGGTTTGTTGGTCGCTCTATTGAAAAATATGAAAAAACTACAGGTAAATAGTTGTTATGACCAATTTAGAAGAAGCTGTAGAAATTACCAAAAATGTCTTAATAAAACCTTTTGAAGGTTATCATCGTAGACTACCCAATGGAGGCTGTGCTGCTTATCCTGACCCAGGTACAGGTGGCAAGCCTTGGACTATAGGTTGGGGCAGTACTGGACCGGATATACGCAAAGATACGGTGTGGACACTACAACAAGCAGAACACGCGCTAAGTGAACACGTTACTTATTTTTTAAGTGGTGTATTAAAACTAAGTCCTGGGCTGTTAGACGAAAAACCTCAAAAAATTGCTGCAATTGTAAGTTTTGCTTACAATTGCGGTCTTGGTAATTATAGAATATCTACTCTTAAAAAACGAGTAGATGAAAAAAATTGGAATGAAGCTGCTACCGAGATTAAAAAATGGAACAAGGCTGCTGGTAGAGTTTTGCGAGGCCTTACTCGTCGTAGAGAAGCTGAATCCTTATTATTACTAGCTTAGATAAGGAACTATATGGCTACAAATAGTGGTAAAAAAGTAAGACGTACTAAAATGCAGACAACAGAGCAATATGTTGATTTTAGGGAAGTTAGACCACTTAATTATATACAAGAAACATATTTAGAAGCTATATATAATAATGATATTATATTTGGAATAGGCAGTGCTGGAACAGGTAAAACATATGTAGCAGCCGCATATGCAGCAAGCCAGTTATTTCACCGAAAAGTAGAGAAAATTTATCTTACTAGACCTAATGTTGAAGTCGGCAAAAGTTTAGGGTATTTACCTGGTACTCTAGAAGAAAAATATTTGCCATACTTAGAACCTTTTGATAGTGTATTTACTAAAACGCTTGGCAAAGGGTTTTATGAGTATGCACTAAAAAATGGATCTATACAACCTAAACCACTTGGATTTATGCGTGGTTTAACTTTTGAAAACTGTGTTGTTTTAGTTGATGAAGTACAAAACATGACTAAAACTGAGTTTAAAATGTTGCTTAGCCGTATAGGTAAAAATTGTAAAATTATACTTAGCGGCGATGATTATCAGTGCGATATTAAAGATAGTGGTTTAGACGATGCTCTTTATAGATTACAAAAAATAAACGGTGTTGAAACGGTAAGATTTTTAGACGACGACATTGTTCGCAGTAGGTTATGCAAAGAAATAATTATAGCCTACAAAGACTACTAAGGAAGTAAAAATGACAGATGTTTATAAATATGTCAATCGTACTAATACTACACTGACTGTTGGCTTATATGTTATTCCACCTTACGGATCAGTAACACTTGGATTTGCTGATGATTTTTTAGATCGTGTTGATGGCACACTACTTGATAAGTACAAGAATCAAGAGCCACGACAAGATCCTAGCGAATTTAACTACTATCAACCAGTAGTTTCTAACCAAAAGTTTGATGGTATTAAGTTAAATATTGACAATCCACAGTTTGGATGGCACGACCTACTTAGTCCTACTATTCCTTATACTGGACCTGCAAATGAATCGCCTACATTTACTGAATTTGTAACTGATATTCACGCTTATCAGTTTAAAGTAGGAGATAAAAGCTATCATCAATTTCATATTCCGCACGACTACGCACCAGGCACCGACTTATACATTCATGTTCATTGGTTGCATACTAGTCTTGGTGTTCAGCCTAATAGTCTAGTCACTTGGGAATTTGCTAGTACATATGCTAAAGGTTACCAGCAACAAGCATTTAATAGTGAAGCAAAACTACTACAAGTCAGTGAAGTAGCTAATACCACACCATTAACCCATCATATTAGTGAAACAAAGCTAACTGTAGCCGGCGGTGATGCTACTCACTTAGACACCAATCAAATTGAAACAGATGGTTTAATAGTAGTAAGAACTAAATTACACACTAATAATACTAGTGCTCCTCGTTTATTTATGCTATTTTGCGATGTGCATTATCAAAGTACCGGTATTCCTACAAAAAATAAAAATTATAACTTTTGGACGTAAAAAAAGCCCAGTAGATGTTCTACTGGGCTTTTTTTATTCACTCGTAGCTTCTGCTTGTTGCTGAGCTATTTGTGGTTGAGCTTGTTGTACAAGATTAGTAATTAGAGATTTTGTATTGCTTTCTAATCCTGCTATAATTAAATTTAATTGGTCTATTGTAATTTCAACTGTTATTTTATTCATTTAAATAATTTCGCATCCGTCAGCGGTACACGCTAAGTTTTGCACTCCTTCTACATTATCTGTATCTTCAATAATAGTATCCCAGTCTAAGTCGTCTGGAATTTTAGCTAATAGTTCTTGGTATTGTTCTTCAGTACACTCTTCATAAGGTGCTTGGCGATAACTTCCACCATCATAAGGCAGAAAACTAACACCGCTCATTTCATCAAAGTGCTCCCAAACAAAAGCACCTACTGCAGGCCATTCACGTTCGCTAACACTAATAGTAACACTAGGTTTGTGCTCACAGTAGTGACGTTGAAACATTAGCCATAGTTTAAGATGTTGAATCGCGGTTAAACCATCACGCACCAGCGCACCAGTAGGAGCACGTTTAGCAAAACTAAATACTACTGTAGTATCTGGCTTCATTACGCAAGGCTCGCTGGGTACGCCAGCACGAATCATAAACTGTGTTAGTGGATCTTTTACATCACCACGAACTCTGCGAATATAGTACGGGCTATGTCTAGTATGTAGTCCACTTGCAGTATCTGTTAACTGAGATACTGTACCTTCAGGCTTGATTGCTGTAACGGCAACACTTTGTGAAATGCCAATTTCAGCGGCGGTGATTTTATTTTGGGTGACTGCGGCATCTCTGATTGATTCGAGACGCTGGGGCAGCTCAGGATCATCAGGGTTATTAAATAGTGCATTATCTAGTGCTCCTGTCATTGATACGCCAAGTAAACGTTCTTCTTCTGTATTGTGCTGCCATACATCGCGTAAGTAAGGAAAGTTGGTTAGCGTTGCTTGCCACGTTCCCAAAATCGCAGCCATTTTCGATTTTTCTCTGACCATATCAACAGTGTCTCCAGCCCTAACCGCCACGCTAGTGAGATTACAAAATTGATAAGGACGTAAAATAATTTCCGAACAAGGATTTGTACCAAAATCCCAATCTGTATTACGACGTCCATTTTTCGCTGCTACTTTCTGGGCTGCTTCGCGATTAAAAATACCACGCTCTCCACTCTTAGATTCGTATAGTGCAAGCCATTCTTGCATAAATACGCCTACTTCGGGACGTTCAGTATAACAAGCACTATTATTGGCAAGAGCTCTCTGCCCATTTTGCTCCCACCATGCACCTGCTTTAGCGTGTCTCATACGATCATCACTAAGATTTGATAGTGAAATCATAGCCGATCTACGTACACCACCTACAACAACAACTTCTCCAATCTTACACATAATATCGTGACACTCTAAGCTAGTTAGCCTGCGACCTTGTGCAGTTTTAAAGATTTTTACCACAAACTTAAATAAGTCTACTAGTGGTTCGGGTCCCGACGCACGTCCGCCAAAGATTTTTAAACGTGCACCGCTTGGACGTACTTTTGAAATATCCCACTGCGGTGCTTCGCCAGCATATAGCAGTGCTATCAATTGGCGCAACGCTTTGGACCAACCTTCCTTTGAATCGTGAACATGGATAGTTGTGTTACTCTCATAAATCTTATTAGGTACTTCAGGTAGTTTACAAATATATTGACGTTCTACTGAGAAACCAACGCCAGTACCACACATAAGAATATACATTGCTTCATCAAACGATTTAGGATCGTCTACTGGAATATAACTACAGTTATAACCCGCAGTATTATCACGATCTAGTGCTTCACCCGCTGTCATAATTGACCGCATGCTGGGTAAAACTTCTTTAGCCTCTACAGCTGCTTGTAGCTTTGCTACTAGTGCTGGATCAGGGGTATAGTCGTGTTTATTTTTTAAATGCTGCTGCATAAAATCAAAGTAGCGTGCTACTGTTTCATGCCAATTTTCTCGTCTGTGCTCAGTTTCTAGATAGCGAGCATATCGTGATTTTGCTATAAAAGTTTCGTAAATAGTATCTTGCATAATTAAATTTTTCCTGTGCTACCAAAGCCCTCGCTTCCTCTCGCAGTATTAAACCACTGTTCTTTTGTTCCTCTATGAGCAACAGGTATAGCTAGCTGAATTGGTGTAATTACTAGTTGTACAATACGCTCATACTTTTCAATGTGAGCGTAATTCTGTTCGTCTGATACTGGAGTGAAAATAAGAGGAGCCATTATTTCGCCTCTATAATCACTATCAATTACACCTACCGAATTAGCAAGTATCAGTCCTTTTTTACTAAGAGAGCTTCTTGCGAATAGTAGGCCAACATAACCAAAAGGAATCATTACACTAATTCCTGTGCCTACCATAACTCTCTGATGTGGATTGATGAAATACTCTAGTTTAGCTCTTAGATCTAGCCCTGCGTCTGAAGGATGTGCTCTAACTGGAGCCAATTCTGGAGATTCACTGGTATATAAAAGCACCGGACTATAGTTCGTTGGCACTTCTACTGCTTGATTATACATTTAATTTTTCCTCGAGCTGTTGTTGTATTGCATTACAGTTATCGGGTCCCAGAGCTTCGTCGCAAAACTCTAAAAGATCCATTAGCCTATAGTTACGAAGCAGATTATCTGCTCCAAACTCATTTAGTGATTGAATATATTTATATTTACTTTGAATTGGTATATTAGCAATAATATCATAAGTAGATCCATACTCTTTTACAAGTGCAGATGCTTTTTTAGGACCAATACCGGGAACGCCTGGAATATTATCGCCACTATCACCTTGTAAACACTTAATACTAATATAGTCTTCAGGTTCGCAGTCGTAGTGTGTGCTCCAGTTATCTACCGAAACTTCTTTTCTGGTAACATAACTAAAACGCATAACATTATCACTAATTAAAAGATCCCAGTCTTTATCACTAGATATTAGTACAATGTCATCTACAGCTGGAAAAGTCTTTTTATTTTTTACAATAAAAGCAGCAATATCGTCCGCCTCTACTTTATTAAATCTGAATAGAATATATTTAGAGTCTTGTTCAATCTTATCTAGTGTATTTTGAAATTCTTCAAAGAATAATTCAAACTTAACTTTATCTTCTTCGGTTTGTAACTCGAATTTATCTTTTCTATTTTGTTTATAGTCTGGATATAGTGACTTTCTATACTCGCTGCTACCTTTATCACAGGCAACTACTACCCAGCGAGCTTTATAACTCTTTTTTAGACTTTCAACAGTCTTGATATAGTCATCAACAAACTCTGTTGCACCACTATGTTTCCATCTAAATGCAAGGTTGAGCCCGTCAACAATCATCAAAGTATTGTTAGCTTCTGTTAATTCGTTGAATTTTTTAGTCATTTTTATTTACTTTTTGAATCATATATTATACTACATAATCCAAAAAATTTCAAGTTACAAATTTTGGATTTTCAAACTCTAAAAAATCCTCTAGTAGTGCAATATAGAACTCATGATTCTCAATATTGAGAAATGCGTATCTATAGCTACTAGTAGGCATATCTTGAAAGGCTACAAACAGCTTACTTCTATCAAATTTAAATATTAATAGAGGTTTACGATCTGTTTGTAGTCCTTGTCTAACTGCTTGTTCCCACCAAATAATAAGTTGTGGAGTTTTTCCTGTAAACAAAGAACTATTAAAATGATCGTCTTTGTAATGTTTTACTTCCACACAATAAACATTTTTAGCATCAGGGATATAAATATCACCTTTTAGTTTATGCTTTTCATTTAAAGCACCACTTCCCGGTGTCCGCTCCCAATTTAAACCTGTTTTTTGTTTAAGAAGTTTACGAACAGCCGTTTCAGCTCTACTACCTTTTTCACGGCTATCGACCATATTAGCTCTCTATTTTTGACTCGTTATTTGATTTGGAAACATAAACACGCTCTAGTAACGGGTGTGAGAAACTGTGACTTATTAAGAAAGTATTTAAGAAATCTTCTTGTAGGAGTACTTCTACTAATTTTTCTTTGCCTTCTATATCTAAGTTTTCGATAGTTTCATCAAGAATCAATAAATTAATTCTATTATTAGAAATACTTTGCATTAGCTTTCTAATACCCAATAGAGCGGCTGCATTAACCCTTGCGCGTTCTCCACTACTTAATGCTGATATTTCTATCTCTTTACCATTATCAGTAATAATAACATTAAGTTTGTCACTTTCTACTCTAAAAGTGATTTGAAACCTACCACTACTTAATTCTGTTAAGTAGTTATTTGTAGTATCCTCTAAGTCTTTAATTAAACATTCAATTTTATAAGCAATTAGTCCTGTTGAACTAAATGTTTTTACTAAAATTTGTAAAATATTTAATCTTTTGTTATAACTTTCGAGTTCTAGGGTCAGTGCTGCTAATTCAGACTTTTGATCGTCTAACTGTGTTTTAATAAGATCGATTTTTGCATTATGTGCAAATGCCTTATTATTTTTATCCGTTTTTGTCTTAATAATATCTTCTATGCTGGCGAGCTCATTATTTTTTGTATTGATTTCGCTATTTAGTTCATCAATATCTAATAATTCTTCTGGTATAGTGGGATCGTATAGCGAGTGATATTTTTCATACTCTCTAACTTTCTTTTGTTCAGCGTCCCACTTACGTTGCTGCGTTTTAATATTACTAATCGTTGCTTTTACTACTTGTAGTTCTTTTGTACTAACTTCAATTACATTGTTATTTTCTGAAATAAAAGAAGCCACTGTACCTGTATTTACTTCTTGTTCACAAGTTGGACAGTGTGATCCTAGTTTATTTAGCTTTTTAATAAATGCTGTAGCATCCTCTATAGATTTATTAAGTGCGCCTTCTTGTGCTTGAAGCTCTGATAGATCCTCTGTAGGCTCTTCAAGATCCATTGTTAGTTCTATACTGTCGCGAGCGTCTTTATAAACTTTATTTTGAGAACGCTTTTTATTTATCTCATCAATGTCTTTTAGTTTATTTTTAAGATCTTGCAAAACTTCTACTAGATCTTTGGGTAGTTCTGGTACTTCTTCTATAGTTTTATAGGATAAGTCTGTTTTACTGTACTTATCAATCCAACTATTAATCGTTGATATTTTACTATTAGTTGCAGTTACTTTTTCATTTAGTTCTTTTACTAAACTTTTAAAAGTTTCACCAGCCTCTACATATCTACTTAAGTTTAATAATTCAATCAAAAACTTTTTACGGTTACTATCAGTAGCGGTAAGAAATTCTAAACTAGCACTACTGGACTGATAAACAATTTGTGTAAAAGTCTTGTGATCGCATCCTAATAAATCTTGAATTATAGAGTAAGTGCTAGTAGCAGTATGGCTACTAATATCTGTACCATTTTTTAAAAGTTTTACAGTTTGGGAACTACCACGAGTAGTATGAATTAAATAAGTATTACCTTCTTTTTCAAACTCTAGTTTAATCCAATAAGATTTAGCTTTAGAGTTTCTGTTAAGAATATCAGACTTTTTAATTCCTTTTGAGTTTTTATTATATAAAACTTCTTCTAAAATTAGGGCAATAGAACTTTTTCCGTTACCGTTACCACCAACTATTTGAGTTAGTGGACTTTTATTAAGCTCTATTTTATTATTATCACCATAAGAGAATAAATTGCCCCATTCCAATGTTTTTAGCTCAATCAAGATGCTTCCTCAATTCGTCTAAACCCATAAATACTGTTCCATTTACTACAGTTTGGGGTACGCTTCTAGCTGTTGGTATATCTTTAAATAAGTCTAGTTTAGACCAAACGGGACCGTCTATGTTTCGCTCTTCGAATACAAATCCCTTGCTAGATAACCAATTTTTTACTGTTGTACAAGCAGGACAATTATTCTTTGACCATACAATAATTTCTTTATCTGTCATAACTATATCCTACTTATATTATTGTTTAATTCGTCTAGTATTTGTTCAATTACATCTTCATTTAGTTGAAGTATGTATTTTGCATATTCTGATACTTCTTCTGCTAGTGACATTTCTTGAGAAAGTATAAGCGCAGTATCACTCTCTTTTTTCAAGATTTTCTTATCAATTAATTCTGAATCTACTAAAGCCCCTAGTTCGCTAATATCACCTTCAACTTCGTATACTGTTAGGTCATAGTCTGTTGCTTGCGGTGTATCGCCGACTTGAATTGTTTTACGAATAAGCTGTGGTAGTTCTAGTTTAATCCATTCATGTTTTAGTGTTTCACTGTCTAGTACAATTACTCCAGTTTCAACTTTATTTCTATGAAAGCTAGTAGTTACTGGACTACCTGGATATAAAATATTTAACTGAGAGTTCTCATAGCTATGTAAATCACCTGCTAATACTATATCCCAATCTTTTAACAGCTCTAAGTCAATTTCAGGTTTAACATGAGGTAAAATTTCTCCACGTACATGAGTGCATAATATTTTACTATTTGCTTCTAGCAATATGCTATCCTGAACCCACTCTTTTAATTTATTATAAGGTATAAAATCTATTCCTTCAATAGTAGTTAGTGTGTCAACTATTGATACTTTTTTATTTAGTAAGTTTACTGTAGATTTTAAATTAGTTAAAAAAGTAGTATTTTTCTTTAAAGCCTCGTGATTCCCACTATAAATATAAGTAGGAATTTTACAACCAGCTACAAACTCAAAAAATAATTCTAATTCTTCGATTGTTGGGATTCTATCAAATGTGTCTCCACCAACAATAAATATATCACAATTTTCTTGAATGTCTTGCAGATTTTTGAATAGCAGTGCATATCTATTCTTAGCCCAAGCAACTGGTACACTTTTTTGCCCGAGCTTAATATGAATGTCAGCTGTAAATAAAATCTTCATAGTGGAAAAAGCCCCTGACCTTATTAAGGCAAGGGGCTAAATATTATAGATCTTTGGCTTCTTCTGGAATATCTTCTTCTGATTCTTCTGAAGCGCCACTAGTGATTTTATCTAGCGCAGCTTTAATTTCATCAGCAGATGCCCGTGGAACTTTAGTATCAATGGTTTCAGCAGCTTCAACTGCTTCACGCTCGTCATCACTAAGTGCACGTTTTTTGCACTTGAGAACAGCTAGAGAATACTCTACATTGAATGTTAGTGGGCCAGTTTTTTGCCTACGAAACACAATATCCCATCCCTCGTCTGGATCGGTTGGATCACCTAAATCTTCAGCAGCTGTTAGAATCTGCTCAAATAGTTTCTTTTTGAGATTTAGGATCTTTACTTTACCGTCTTTGGGATCGATACAGTTAATTGAGTATGCCCAAGAACATTTTTTGTCTGGAAAGTACTCAGGTACGTGATCTTTTTCTAGATTATCAAATTTTTCTTTATCGCGATTAAAAGCTAGGCACTCAACTGGAATATCTTTGTTATTAGTGCCTTTTAGCCAGTAAACGTATCGTGGTAGAATGCCACCAACTAAACGTACTGTATTTTCTCCATCTTTGTACTCATAGCTTTCATAAGATGATTTAATTGCTTTACCTTTAGTCTTTGCGAAGCTTAGTGCCATAGTAAATTTCCTCGAATTTAAAATAAATATATTTGTTTGTAATTTTTAATAGTGGGTTATATTTTAGCAAATTTAAATCTATATCTGGATAAAATGTGATATTTAGACCTATATCATTAAACATAGCGTAGTCGTTATATAATCTTTTGGCTGCTAAGCGCACATACTGAACTACATAAGATATATCAATTGATCTAGATAAGGTAAATAGAGCTTGTGGATTTAGTAAATAACTAGTTCCATTAATTGATTTAAATTTTTTAAAACTTGCTTTTTTTAAACTGCTTATTTGATAATGGTTCTCAAGTATTTCTAAGAACTTTAGATCACTACCTTTTGCTTGTTTCTCTAATTTTTGAATGTCAAAAAATAATGTCATAATCAATGCAGAAATAATATTATAGCATATTGGATATGCACGTGCAAGTGTAAATTTTTAAACTTTAACCACCTGCCAATCTTTTGAGGCATAGAAAGCTAAGCGAGCATTGTTTTGCCGTCTATCCGCCACACCGCTAAACTGAATGTCAATTACTACTGGATCCTTTTTATCAGGATGTAGTCGCATAATTCTTCCGATTACTTGCTCAAGTGTAATTGGGTTTGATGTTGGTTCTGCAAGTATAACGCAGCTAAGTCTATTGATTGAGATTCCTTCTGAAAAGATTCGAGTGGTTGCAGCAACGCACATTTTTTCTCCCGAATCGATTTGCTGTAGATTTTTGTCTCTGTCATCTCCAACGACTTTGCCAGTAACAAGCACACACGTCTCACCTATATTCTCCTTAATACTTTCTAGAAATTCAACTCTACTTGCAACTATTAAAACACTATAACCTAATAAAATATGTCGTTTAGCTATTTCACTAATAAATTCCTGATAGTCTTGATTATAAAGCAAATCATTAATCTTTTTAGCCCAAATAGCTCCGTGTGTTAAAAATACGCCGCTTGGCACTAGTTTTACTAGTGGATTCATAGTATGGGACTGTGGTGGTTTATAAACACGGTCTCCAAAATAATCTTTGAATATAACGTGTTTGCCATCAGTACGCTTCATTGTGCCACTAAGCGCAATTCTATAACGTGCATACATACCATCAATAATTTGCGAAAAAGTATCTGCAGGTACGTGGTGTGCTTCGTCTAAGATAACTGTGCCAAATTCTTTGTGTATTCTAGGAATTAGCTTTGTTACTGTTTGTACATTACCGACAACTATACAATGATCGGCTACGTCGAACACACCAGCACCAATTATTCCTGGCTTAATGCCATAAAGACTTTCTACTTCTTTTGACCACTGATCTCGTAGTGCCACCGTATGAGTAACTACTAGCGTCTTTTGACCAAATTTCTTAGCTAACCAAAGTGCGGTAAATGTTTTACCCCAACCTACTAGCGCATTAATAAAGCACGTATCTGTAACTTCGTCGTAAACTGGTTGCTGTGAATCGCGTAGCTGAAAGCGCGGCTCAGGAAAAGGCACTTCATTAAAACAACGCTTATCCTCAACTAAATAATCTTCAGGAACAAGATCAAGTCTACCTTGCGGCACAGAGATTATACCATTAGGTAAACTTTTATAGTTTCGGATAATAGTTACTGGTTTGATCTTGCTACCGGGTCGTGGTTTACCTTCGATTTTATACGTTAAGGTTTTAATTAGTTCTTTGTAATGATTGGCATCTTTAGGTTTAAAGTATATTCTGTTGCTTAGTATTGCTTTAGTCATATCATTCTGTATGTATTTTTTAGTGGTTTAGTATACAAACCATATAGCAGATAGCCATGATTTACTTTTAGTAATCCAGCCCATTTTTGTTCTACAACTGGTCGTAGTAGTGATTTAAATCTATAAGGTAGACCTTCAACTTCTACTATTACGCCACCTGCAGGCATTGGTATTAGTTTAGATATTTTTTTATATATAAGTGGCACTTTCTTAGATTTTTTATACTCAAAAATCTTACCACTGCTATCAATAAACCAAGTACCGCCACGAGTAAATTTTAGTAAATCACCAATAAAAAATATGGCAGTTTTTAACTTATACAGCTGACCTTTATTTTTTAGGATTTCTAGCCTTCGCAAAGCAAGTGAACTTCCCGGTAAATTTTTATCGTCCAATATCTTGTAATGTAGTATTGGCGCAGCATCGTCAATGTCCTCTACAAAACTATAGAAAGCAATGCCTTCGTGCTGCATAGGCTCTTCTTTACCTAATAAGTATACCGGGAAGTTGATATCACTCAGCCGCATTTTTTACTAAAATGCCGTTTTGTAAACCGTAAACTTTTTCAAACTTTCCAAAGCTATAGTCTTGTCCGACTTCTTGGTCTACACCAATTGGGTGTCCAAGAATACCACAGCCACGATCTTTTTGTGTACAGGCTTTTAGTAACTCACAGTACTCGTCTACATCACTATCTTTTACTAGCGCAACAATAGAATCATGTACCAGCATGAAAATATTGGCTTGGATGCCACGGTTTAGGATCTCGTCTTGAGCATCCATTGCACCTAAAAGATTAATGTCACTACATAGACTCTGAATTTCAGCATTAATACCACTTCGCACCTCGTGTGCAGCAATACCTTTATCAGCGGAAAATACATTAGTTAACCTACGCTTACGTCCAAAGAAGCTATAAGTATAACCATTAGCCTCAATAAACTCTTTACGAGTATTTAACCACTTTTTTAGTTTATTAAACTTTGTAAAGTAAGCATCAATATCGCTTTTGGCACGACTTAGTGGGTAATGTTCACCTGTAGACTTAGTAACAGTTTCAGCTACTTTAGCAGGTCCTGAACCATACAAAATACCAAAGCTGATGGCTTTAGCACTTTGTCGCATAGAACCATAAAACTTTTTTACTTCTTCTACTTCGCAAGGTAAATCAAATACCATTTTAGCAATTGTACTGTGAAAGTCTCCGCCATCTACGAATACTTTTTGTAGATTTTTATCGCCACTTAGTACAGCGGCATAGTACATTTCACCAGTTACCAAGTCCTGAGATACGATCTTGTACCCTGCCGGAGCACTAATACATCCCTTAATAATAGGGTCATCACGAGGGATTTGTTGAGCATTAAATTTACCGCTACTAGATAGGCGTCCTGAACTAGTAAAGATAAGATTAAAATTTGTCCTAATTCGTTCATCTTTGTCAATTTCTGGGAGGATTTTACTTACATAACTACTTTGAATTTTACCTAACTGTCTAACTTTTAGAATAGCTGCTGGAAGAGGATGTTCTTCACTTAGTTCTTCTAGAACCTCAGCGTCTGTACTAAGGGCTCCTGTTTTAGTAAGTTTTCCAGTTGGGGTGAGCTTAACATAATCAAATAGTACACTACGTAACTGCTGAACACTATTAGGGTTAAAGATTTTACCAGTATCCAGCTCAAATTTCTTAACTTCTTCGAAACTAAACACGTTTTGTTTTGCTTGTTCGATTTCACGATCTAAATACTCTCCTACTGCGGTCATGCGTTCGCGGTCAATTGGAATGCCTACTTCTTCCATATCCATTAAACTAAGTGTACCACGAACTAGTAAATTTTGATAAACCCACTGCAGTTTAGGGTTATTATTAATAATCTGAGAAAACTTTTTATAAAGTTCCAAGGTTACTGCAGTGTCAATTGCAGCATACTTACTAATAATATCAAAAGGAATTAAGTCATATGTAAAGTTTTCTTCTAGAATACCGTTTTGATGACAGTATTGCTTTTTAAACTGATCTAGCTCTGCGTCGTAGTCACCATAATCTGTATATTTTAGTGCTAGTTGTTTTAGACCATGACTATCATTTTCATCTAAAACATAGTGCATTACCATGGTGTCGTGCACCTTACTTCTATCGAAGTCAATACCTAAATGATATTTGATCATTTTGTAATCAAACTTCATATTATGAAATACTATGGGATATTTAGCAATAATCTCTTTTAAGAGATCTTCATGGGTATTGTCTAAAATATCAGTTAAAATATAACGACCATGTTTAGGCTTATAACTAATACTTAGTCCTAAAACGTAACCATCTCTAGGATAAAGAGCAGTAGTTTCTGTGTCCATTGCAACAAAATCACAACCACTATCTAGTACTTCTTTTAAGAAATCATATGCTTCATCAGCATTCATAATTCCTTTAAAATCGCCAGTATTAGCTGCGTTTGTGCTTGTTCCATTAATAATACTTTTGATCTTTGCTACTGACCTATCAAAGTCCGGCCTACCTTCTGGTTTAAAGACTAGCATTGCTGGATTAGTGATGGGCACAAACTTATCTTTTACAAGTGTTCCAGCATAGTTAGTTACACTTGTAATTTTAGCATATTCTTTGGCAGCTTCTGCACCTACTAAGATTACTAGATCATAGTAATCTAAATCAATGTCTAAATCTACATCTTTTTTGAGTAGTTTTTGAATTGGTTTTGAACTCATGTGAAAGTGTTCATAATCAAAGTCAAAAAAGTCTTTATAGTTAGTTCTACTCGGAGCTTTATCAATTAATGCAATTTTCATGTTTACCTTACTAACAGCTTTTTATGCTTCATTAGTTAATGATTGTGTTGTAATCCATTCCATTATACTTACTACAGATTCTGTATCTAAGTCTCCTGGATCGGTTCCGTCTTCTAAATTAATTCTATCTACTTCGAAATTAGCTTCTTCAATAAGCGGCTGTATCTTATCCATAGCGGATCTACCAGCATCATCACCATCAAACATAAGATATATTTTTTCAACGCCTTGAGTTTTAAATGGCAATAATTTAATTGCTGTGTCTTTTAATAAATTTGATGTGCCAAATGTACAAACAACATTTTTTAATCCCTTGTCGTAAACATTTAACAAGTCAAATATTCCTTCTACTAGAACAATCGATCTAGTTTTAACACTTAATTTTTCCGGAAATACTGGCATAGTCGCACCACTTGGCACATTTAAATACCTAGGATTACCGCTACTCATTGTATGTCGACCAACAAATACTAAGTTTCTGCCACGTATATCGGTTATTGGAAAAAAGACTCTATCAACTAAATCTGAGTAGTTGGTATAAAAAGCACCAAATTTTCTCATTGTTTGAGCACTAACGCCTCTAAAAGACTTGTTATAGGGTATCATATCATGAGGAAACTCTACACCATTTAAGCTAACATTTAAGTCTTTTAGCTTTTGTTTAAGCTTGGCAACTTTAATACTATTACTATTAGTTAAAACACCGAAATGACGGAAAATATTAACTTTATAACCACAGCTAAAACAATGAGCCACGCCAGTAAGCTTATCAATTCTAAAACTAGGATTTCTATCTTCATGCTCAGGGTTAAAACATTTGGTTACATAGTCTTTACCAGATACTTTAAAAGGTATCTGATATTTGTTTAATAAATCTAATACTGGATCCATAATTATACATCCCAAGGAATATCAGAATTACTGTCGTCTTTAATTTCTGAAGTTTTCTTAATTTTTCTAGATTTCTTCTCTTTTGGTTCTTCTTGTGGTAAATCTATTGAAACAGGACTAATTCTAAGAGTATCCCAGTTTATGGGACTAGTACAAGCTATATCGCCAGCACCACGAATCTTAGTTGTTGTAAAGCTCATTGCGCCCTTTTCTTTATCATGTGCTTCCATTACAAGAGCAATGTCAGCAGCATCTAGAATACCTTTTGCAAACCTGGCTTCGCCTGTGGCATCAATCTGATATGGACTTACCATTACAATATCGTGCTTTCGGGCTAATTCTTTTAGTTTCTTGGAAATTACAATCTGTGGCTGCCAATCAAATTGACTAGCACCCTCAACTACGATTTGGTTAAGATAGTCTACAACTGCTACGGTAAATTTATCGCCAAACTTAGCTTTGACCTTTCCTAAGTGTAGATCAAGATTAGTTAGAGTTAGTGCTCGATCATCAATAATTAACATTTGATTATCTGGCTTTAGTTGTTTTTCTCTAACCAATCTTGATTCAAATTGAAACTTATTTCTAGTTGTTTTAAACTCTTTTACTAAATCGTCGGCTTCTAAGAACATATCTGCTCTAGCTTTGACTAGACTTAATACTTCGTCATCTGTTAAAGTATTTTTCTTGATATTGCCATGATTAACTCCGGCTAGTATAGCTAGATTTCTTTCTAGGGTTTCGTGGGCGACCATCTCAATAGTAAAATAAACACAAGTATTGCCAGCCTCATACTGGTTAACTTGAATATTACTACAAGTAATGGATTTACCGCTGCCACGTTTACCACCTATCAAGATTAATTCTTGACGGGCAACACCAGCAAGCATACTATCAAAAGTATTATTAATACCAAGATGTACACGCTCTCTGGCAAGTTCTTCTGCGTTTCTAAATAACATAATATCCGCCATGTTATACACTCCCTCTGTAGTCAGAGTTTTTTCATCAAGAGTGAGTACCATAGCAGATAAATTTTCTTTTATTTCTTCTGTATCGTATACTGGTAGTTTATCAATAAACTTATCCAGTAATTTAATTGTCTCGTTCTGCGTATATGAGTCTACTAATGCATCTAGCGCAACTTCTGCACTAATATCAGGATTTTCCGCAAGTTTTATTGTCGCTAGAGTTCTAAGGGCCGGTCCCTCACGCAGAGTTAATTCTAGCTCATCAAAACTTGGAATAGTGCTATAAGTATCATAATATTTAGCAATTGCGCTATATAAACTAGAGAATGCTGGATCTAAAAATACTAGTTTTAGTTTAGACCATATTTCTAGACTCCTTTCTGTTAATAGCTTATTTAGAACAATAGCACCGCAATCCATACTTAAGTCACCCTAGCCTCATTATCAATAATAACCTGATCTATAATTTCTTCTATTTTGTAGATTACGTCAGAGCGTAGTTTTTGTACTTCGTGTTGATAAGAATCGTTTTTACTATACAATAGGCTTAACTGCTCATGAGTTAATAATTGCTGCAAACCAAAATAAATTAAATCATATGCAATCGTAGATTCTGGCATTACCTCTACTTTTACATTTTTGCCATAATTGTGCTCGGCTTGTCTTACGACTTCTTCTACGGTAAGGGACTCATTATCAAAGTATTTTATAGTTACTTTCATGGTTCCTCAGTGAAAAAAGGGATAGAGATTTTCACCTCTATCCCTTGGTTTAAAACTATACTTAATTAAGCAGCTAGTTTAGCTTCTGCTTTAGCGCGCTTCTGTGCGCCGTCATAATCAGCAACTTTAATACCGCGACGAGTAAGAAGTGTCTTAATACCACGCTCAGTTTTATCAACTGCATTAGCGATCTCAGCAACAGTCATATGTGCAATGCCGTCACCAAGTGCTGCAACAGGATCAACCTGATTGTTAGCATGAGATTCACGTTGAGCAGGAATCTTGTCGATTTCGCCACTACGGGTAAGCGATAGGGCTTTACCACGAACTGAAGCAATTGTCTTACCAAGAGCTTCGGCAATATCTTCAATGAATTTGCCTTGACCAACTAGAGCAATAAACTTCTGCTCTTCTGCTTCGCTATAACTACGAGCAGCTTCTACTTTCTCAGCAGGCTTGACTAGACCAGTTAGTTCTAGGGCAAGTAGTTTGCCTTGAATCTGCTTTGCAGAGAACTTTCCTTGCTGGAAACGCTCTGCGATTTCTTTATAAGTGAGTTGATTAGCGTTATTGTTAACGAACTTGGCGAGCTTTTCACCTTCTTCGGGTGTAAAGGCTGAGGTTTTCTCTTTAGCCATAGATGCAACTTCACGGTCTAGTTGACGTAGTTTAGCTGCTACTGAACGGGGGCTAACTCCAAGGACTACAGCGGCTTTTTCAACACGCTCAACAGTTACTGGATTAGCTGAACCAACAGCGTTTAGTAGGGTTTCAACTGCTTCATCAGACCATTTCTTTTGCTTTTCTGTCATCTTTAATTTCTTCCAAAAAATTTTTAAGGTTAGTGATAATTGTTATGTTATATTGTTCTGCTTTTTTACGTTTAGTACTATCTTTGTCTTGTTCGTCTACTAAGAATTTTAATGTTTTAGTTACTGACTCCGTTACTTTAAAGCCTAGGGCAGTAAGTGCTTCTGCTGCTTCTGACTTGGTTTTAAAACTAGATAGTTTACCAGTGATACAAATTGTTTGATCAGAATCTACACTGGTAAATGTTGATTCTGAACTGAAGGAAAAAGGCAGAAATTCTTTCAGTTCAGGATATTCCGTATCAAACCAGTTTAAGAGATTAGATGCAGCTTTATCTCCCAAACCAGCCTCCTTACATTTGTCTAAAGTTAGTTCACTAATATGATTAATTACTTTTGAAACTTTAGAGGCAGCGGTATTCCCGATTAGTGGAATAGAAAAACTTGCAATAACTGTTGCCAAGTCTGCACCCTTGGCTTTCTCTATTTCTATGAATAGTTTGTCTGCTAGTTTTTCACTGCCGAGGGCTTCTACTACTTGATCTTTATCTAGGTAAAAGATTTCTGTAATATCAGCTAGATTCAGCTTTGAAACAGTTTTAGGGCCGAATCCTTTGATTCCTAATGTTTTTGTAAAATGCTCCAACTTTTTATTTAATTGTGCGCTGCAAGAGGCATTCTTACAGAAAAGTTGGTCGTTTACGAATACTAGGGTATAGTCACAACAAGGACAAGTTTTTGGAATTTCGATCTTCATTATGTTTCTCAACTGAATAATTAAATTATACAGGATTTGTTACTTGCCAGCAAGTCTAAATTTTTCATGCTACTAAGGGCAAAATTAATCTAACAATTTTATCCCTCAACCTTGTGAGTAATAACAGGAATAATCTCGCCGCCCATGATAACTGCAACGCGATCCCCGATTCTAAGGTCAAGTGCTTCGATAAAGCCAGGATTGTTTAGTGTTGCACGACTAACTTGTTTATCGCCAATCATAACTGGCTCAAGAATAGCTGTTGGAGTTACTTTACCAGTTTTACCAACATTCCATTCAACATCTAGGAGTATGGTTTCTACAGCTTCGCCACGCTCTTTGCGAGCATATGCGCCACGAGGATGTTTGCTTGTAAAGCCTAGGCTTTCAAACTCTTTGTTGTTATCAACACGGAATACTACACCATCAGTAGGATAAATATCTGTTAGACCACTATCTTGAACAGTGTTAAATCCATATTTAGTTAACAGCTGCATATCTTCGCTAAATGTATTGCTAAGATATGGGTATACACCATAAGCAAAGAAAGTAATCGCACGAGACTTAAACTCTTCCGTACTGCCCAAGTTTAGTGCACCTGCAGCATAGTTGCGGCTATTTTCTACGTGCTTAGGAGCAGCAATTTCGCCAGTAACTTGTACAGCAGGAATATCTTGCCAAGCCTTAACAACATGAGGAAGGAGTTTAGTTGCTAGAAACTTATCAGTAACTAATCTACCTTCTAAACCATCTCCGCGAGTTAATACACGAGTAAGTTTTCCCTCTACATATAATGCCGAGACGGCTGCGCCGTCCAGCTTTGGGGTCATGCTTAGATTGACGTATCCTTCTAGTGGGCGATTGTTTTCACCTTCATAGTACTTTTGAAGGCTATACATACGCTTATAGTGAACATCAACATCATCGTGTTGGCGAGCGCCAATATTACTATAATTAGCTAATCTGGCCAATTCATCAAATTGGTCATCGCTAATAATAGGTGTGCCATTATAGTAATGCCTTGCGGCTCGGTTTAGAAAATCAATTAAATTATCCATAATATAAATATTATATATTATTGAGTCTTAGAACGCAAGTCAGCAATTTTATGCTCAAAATGCTCAAGTATAGAATCCAGACTCTCTTGTTTACTACAAATCTCTACTAGCCCATCTAGTAAAGCAAATGTATTTTGAATAGAAGCAGGAATTGCTGCTCCCTCTTTAGTTGGAACAAATTCTCCTTCATAGCTAAGAAAGTACTTTCTAATATGAATATATTGTACGTCTCTAAATTCGTTAACAGTTAAACGATACTGAAAACCTTTTTCAAGATTTTCAAATATAGTTTTTTCGTATAAGGTATCTGAATCCAAAAAATCTCCTTTATAAGACGTTGCGCCCATATGCTGTTTGAGCTATCTTTATTTCTTCCATAATCTCGAATCTTTCGGCTTCAGTATAACTTAACCATTGTTCGATATGTTTAGTAGTTCGCCAGCATCCACTGCACCGTTGCAGTTTAGGGTCTATCTTGCAAACATTAATACAAGGAGTACTAATCTTTGTCATACTCGAACACCTAATTCCCGTAAGTGTTCTAGGCTTGCTAATTCTTCTGCGGGCTGGTATGCTCGTTGTTGCCATTTTTCGGCTAGCAGCCAAATACCATAAACCCACGTATCGCCCTGTTTACGTTCACTTTCAATTTTAGCTGTTGAATCGTATCGGGCACTATAGACAATTTCACCGATATCAAACTTATCTCTTACTGCATCTTCTGGAATAAGTTCTGGTTTAAAATAGTCTGTTGTTCTCGCTCTAACTGGTACACTATATTTATCAAGGGTTTGTTTGATTAGAGTAGTTCCACGATAAATAGTATTACTAATACTATCAATAGTGCTACCACTAATATATTCTTGAATGATATAGACTACTTCGTCTTGCGATAGGGGCTTACCACGTTTTTCAGCACGCTTTTTAGCTGTACGTTCTTTACCTTCTTTGTATTTTGTAATAATTTGGGTTAAACGCGTGGTATTGTATGCAATGTTTAAAATTGCACAAGCATCTTTTTTAGTAATAGGCTTCTCAGCCTCCAGCAGGCTGATAACATATTCAATATTACTAGGAGTTAGTTTTTCTTCTTCGCTTCGTTTTGAACGTTTAGTTGCCATGCTATTCTACCAAAAAATAAAGGCAGCTTTCGCTGCCACGAGATTAAATTGCTTTGATAACAGAGGTAAGATATACTGCTGCTTTGCCAGTGAGTTTATCAAGAATTTCGCTATCTACGGGAGCGCCACGCTGCTCGATTAGTTCGCGCAATTCACTGATAGCTGCTTCTTTGCTGACTCGTTTCGAGCCTTCGCCTTTACTAGCAGAGCTTTTTGAGCTAGAGCTACTAGCTTCTTTCTTAACGTATACACCCTCTTGAATTAGAACCATACGTACACCATTGGGTGACTGTTCTAGTTCTTCAGCAATATTTTTAATAATTTCGACTGAAGTTTCCGGAGTAGGGTCAGCATCCAGATACATTTGTTTAACTTGTTCTTTTAGTTCAGGAGTCCAAGCGGCCATTTAAATTTAATCCTTAGTGTTTATTAGTTGGGTTTGATTTAGGGTATCCTGCTTCAAGCAGATCGTTTTTTAGCAATTTTTCAAATAGAGCCTCATAACATGAACAAATATCATATAATACTTCAGTTGGTACTATACTAGGAGGTAAATCTTTAGGATTTGATTTGTTAGTAAAACACATATCGTGTATACCTAACTTGACTTGCATTGCTTTTTCGAGCGTACTATAAATTAGTGTTTGCTCCCAATGCTTAAATTTTTTGATTGTTCGTGTCATAGAAATAATATTATCTCATAAAGAAATTAACTCAGCAAGAGTAAATTTTTATATGTATCCATGTTTGGGTAATAAGGAACATGGATAAAATCCTCAGCTTAGCTTTAAGCAGCTAAAGCAAATACCTCATCATTGGCATTTATGGTTTTTTGCGTTAGTACGGCATCGCCCGCCGGATTGTCTACTTGCTTACTATTTACTTTGTCGAAACCATGACTGGCCCATCATAAAGAAACATTTTGCATATTTGTTTATGGTGGACCAGGCGGGAGTCGAACCCGCGTCCAAAATACTTTTCTGTTCGCTTCATACAATCATAATAGCTGCCGCCACCAGCCTCGCCAGCAACCTTTGAGAGGCACAGCAGAGGCCTCTCCCCGACTCACAGATTAACGCTGCGACACCGATCTACGCATAAACTGTTGCAGATAAAAATCTGCTTCAGCAGCATTACGTGGTTGCATCATTCTAATATAATGTTCTACTCTAGACTGATGACTAATTTCAATTGACCTAATCAACCAGTTAAAGAATCTTTTGATTACGCTAAAAAACTTTTTCATGATTTGTCCTTTTGATTAACAAAACCATAAAGTTCTTCAGCTTTTTTAACTACATCGCTAAAGTCATACATTTTAGGAGCATACTTTTGCCATTCTTGTACGTTAGCTTGACCTGCTTTAATAGCGGTGTCAAATACAGTTTTGGCAAATTCTACGTTTGTTTGATATTGAGTTTCAAGATAGCTCTTGCTCATTTCAAGCATTTCCATCCGCAACTCATAAGCGCTTTTTGTCATTTGTTTTTCCTTTGTGCTGTGTGTGTTTTACTACAGGTGCGCTGTAGAACCGCTTAAATATCCTCAATAATAAGATTAGCCATACTTTTCTCAAAGAAAGTACGATACTTATATTTTAGTTCATATTTATTGGCTAAATTAAAAACATTTTGTCTAAATACTTCTCGTAACTCATCATACTCGTTAACAAAGTGTGCAACTTGTTCATCATCAAGTTCGCCGATATCGTACCCACAAAACTTGTCAGTGGGTTCTAGTTCTACTGCTAGTTCACGATAGCTTGAATTGCCTTTAAGATCAGTATAGTCAAATGTAACGATTTTCATGGTTTTCTCGTCGATTAAAGAAATATTATATAATAATTTCAATAAGTTTTCAAGTTTAAATTTTTATTCTTTCTTTAGTTCTTCAAAGATTCTGTGAGTGAATCTTTCTAAATACCCTGGAAATAAGTAGATAATAAACATTACTGGTGCTAAGATAAAGATAAGCACGCTTAAGATTATTTTTAGAAATGTTTTACTACCTTGTTTTAAAACTTTTGGTTTAGGGTATATTTCTGATAGGTTGTTAACTATGGGAACAATAACTGTTCCTAAGAACACTATAGTTGTTGTCAAACAAAATAATAAGTAGTATTCAATTAGTCCCGCCATACCAGATTGCCTTTACCATCGTGCGCTCTGGCTTTTAGTTTAAAAAAGTCAAAATCTGATTTTACGGGTTTCTTGTCTTTTTTAGTTTCTTCTTTTGTTTTTGGTTTTTTACTGCTCATCTAAATACTTCCTATGAATTTTGTAAGTTACGTAGTTATCTTCTTGAACTTCTTGTAGCTGAATCAAGTCTAAATCTTCAAACAAATTTAAACATAAAATGATTTCGTCACGATCTTCGCATACTATACCCACCTCAACCAGCATTTCTCGTAGTCTATCAATAAATTCTACTGTTAAGAAACTTGGTGTTTTTGGTACTAGTTTTAAGATAGGTTCTAAGATATTTTCTGGAAATTCTTCTGTGTAGGTTAACTTCATAAAGAATCCAATGCTTCTTGAATTGATGGAAACTCTTTGCTTATTTCACTTTTGCAAAGGTCAGCAATAATTCTATGTTCTTTTTGAGTGCTTATATCTGTTCTTACTTGTATATAGTGTAACCAGCTTCTAAGAGAACCACTCATATAAAGACGACTTTCAATTAAACCTTCTGGCAATATAGCTCTTGCTTGCTCTTTGGCAATATTGTTTTCTAGTGCCCACTTATAAGTTTCTAAAACTGTTTTTGTTAAATTGTTTTGAAACTGCTCCCACTGATAGCTTAGTATTCTGTGCTTATCGTTAAGTAAATCTACTGGCAGTGAGTTTTGCCTATTTTTTGTATCTTGCAGTCTTGGTTCTCGAGTAACAAACTCTAGTGACTGAGTAGGATCGGCGTATCGCTGTGAAAACTCTTGAAATGAAAAGCTACGGTGTCTAAGTATCTGACGAGCAATATCTCTGGTAGTAGTGATTTCCATACAAACACTTACCATCTCAAAAGGTGACCAGTGCTTGTTTTTAATTAGATATCGGATTAGTTTTGAACTAGTCTCTGTATTTAATTGATTGCTAGGATTACTAACTCGGGCTACATAAGCTACAAATTCTTCTGCAGTTGTGATTTCGGGTATAGTGGGTTTTGTAACAGCTACTAGTTTTACGTGTTGCATTTTATTTTACTAGACTAAACCCGTATAGTCTATTTAACCTATTAATAGAGTTTTCAACCCAATTTTGAGCAAGTTTTTGTGTTTTGTTGTAGTTATTGACATAATCAAGTGCTTTAATTAGCTCTTCAAGGTGTTCAATATCTACAGGCAGTGTTCTACCACAAGTATCTTGAATTAAGATTTGGTCATTATCACTTTCTAGTGCATAATAGTAGTTGTTTGCGCCAGAACTAAAAGTATCCTTAACATTGTCTGTGGAATCAACTTTTCCAAAATAAATAGTTTTATTCATATCTAATATCCTCAACAGTAAATAAGAAAACTCTGGTAATATTAGCCATAGTTTCCTTACTGTCTCTGCCTCTAATAGGCATTATAATTGTATTACCATTAAGAAAACGTTGAGCAGCTAATTCTGCGCCTGTTTTCCTGTTATACTGATCATTTTTATGTTTATAAGTTACAGCTAATTCTAAAACGTGAGAATTACTATTCTTTGACAGTGGGCGATAAGCAACTGTACATGCCGCAGTCAAACCTTGTAAGTGCATAAATCTAATGCCTGCGCGGTTTGCTTGTTCTGTGATTGTGGTTGTTTGTTGTGTAGGTTTTTGAGTAGGAAAGGGCCATAGTCCTACGGGCCAGTTCCAAATATTGTTATTATAATTCATAGCATTGTTACTGTTTGAATATTTAAAAATCCGTAATTGTTAAAGTCAAAGTATAAAAATAGTTTTTGTTTTTCTATTTCTACATTCCCAAAATTAAAATTAATTGCGTACATTTTTGCTGCCTTAAAATAAAAAAGCGACCTTGGTGGTCGCTTTGGTCTTGCGACATTATTTTATATTATACTACATAAAATAAATTTGTGCAAGATAAAAAATTTTTTACTATTGGTAGTTCCGGTTTATTTTTCTAGGAGTTTTAAATTTAAAACAAAGTTTTCTGCGGTTAATTTTAGCACAGTAGCAAGTAGCGTAACTGGCAACAGTTTAGGGTCGATTGTTTTTGAGTATTCTAGGACTGAAAGAGATAGTAAACTGTAAACCTGCTCTGAAGTTACTGATAGTCCTGACCAGTCAATAGGATCTTGACTTTCTACTTCTAGTGCTAATTCTATTAGCTGTTGCTGAGTTAGCATTAGCCTTGTCCGCGGTATGCTTTATAACTACGCTTTTCAGTTTTAGACATTTTACTAGTTTTAGGTCGTTTGCCACCCTGACTAGTAAGTTTTACTACACTTTTATGTTCTTGTTTTCTACCCGTAGGTTTAGCCATTATGTGTGCTCAATATATTGTATAGGGGTTTTACGAATAGCCTGGCGACAAACTTTGCAAGGTTTAGCCATTGCTGGTGTTCCATCTTCATAGTATCTAAAGACTACGATCTTATGTGCTTTATCTAAGTTTCTGCACTTAACAATAGCATCAATTTCTGCGTGTAGAAATATTTTTTGAGGTTCACCACACAGATGTGCATATTTAGCCTGCAAAGGATGAGTTTTAACATAAGAGTTTTTTCCAATACTCAATATGTTATCCTTGCGGTCATAGATAATAGCAGTAATGTTGTATTTTTTAGTTGACATGATTTGTTAGCCCACCGTAATGGGCTAAGAGATCTAGTCAGGACTTTTTAGGTTCTTTTTTAGACTCTTTTTTCTCGTTTTCACGAGCATGAATAGCGGCTTCAGCAGCTTGACAGGCTTCTAGAGTGTCAAACTGACAGTTGCCACGCTTACCGTACTTCCACTTTCCATTATTACATTTATAACAAGGCATAATAGTTCCTTAAATGGGGCCGGGCTTTCACCGGCTGCTGCCTAAGCATCTTTCCCATCCCGATGAGAATAAGTGTTCCCGATCTCTGGCTCTGACAGGCTGACTACTGTTCCTAGCTGGGAAATTGGTGGGCCCTCTGTGAGTCGAACACAGCACCAACGGATTATGAGTCCGCTGCTCTAACCAACATGAGCTAAAGGCCCAGAATGTGGTACCAGGGGTGGGAATCGAACCCACGTTACACGCCTTATCTAGACGGTGCTTTACGAGTTTATAAGGCTCGCCCTCAGGCCAACATTAGCAACCCTGGCATAAATTTACTTAATTCTGAGTGTAGTATTATCTACACGCATTTCTTGCGCTCTAAGTGCAAGCATAAACTTAAATCTATCTATTTGGGTCTGTGTCAGCGGTACTAATTGCTGATCCAACTGTTTAGTGGAAAAAGTTGCATTTTTACCTAGTTGAATCTGAAAACGCATTCTGGTTCCTTTATCAAAGTAGAAACAATATTATATCAAATATTAGCTATCAGCGCAAGTCGAAATTTCAGTTGGTGGTTCAATATGTGGTTGAAGCATCCAACGAGCTAATTTAACCTGATACTCAAACTGACGAGGCCAGTGCTCGGGATTAACTATTCGATCCCCAAATAGTTCAATCATTTTTTGCTGAACTTGTTCAATCGTTACTGGTTCCATCTTTATTTATCAAAGCCCAATGGTCACGAAATTTTTCAACATACATTTCGTGTAACATCTGTAATTTAAAACTTAGTTCAGGATCTAGACTAGGTTTACTGCCTAGTAGTCCAATATCATATAAAAGCTCCCAGCATTCTAAAAAACTGTCTAGTCTGCTGTTGCCCGTTCCTCTTTCATGTACCATAATAGTAGTTTCTCACTAATCATGGCAGGAAGTTCAAGCCATGGGGATTCAATTTTAAAGTGCATAATCCACCGTTTGTTATGAATAAACTCTTCAAAAGCTTCACGGTGTTTTTGGTTGCTAGGATCAAAAGGGATGCGCTCAATATTTGATTTCATTTTACTGTATCTCTGGCTAGATTTTTTTCTTTGGCTTCACACATAATATCGAAGTCGTCTTGGAAACTTAGTGCCCACGTATTACACGCATTGTTCCAGTAGTAATCACTATGGGCACGCAACTTAGCACTAGTAAAGCCTAGTTGTTTAAGTTCCTGCAAATCTGGTTTAGTATCCGGGTCATGGTCTACAAGTACGTTTTCACGACTTACACTATAGTGCATAGTAGGCCTAATGCCGCGCCAACTATCAATAACAGTACGAATTCTAGGATCGTTAGGCTCAATGTACTCTCCGGTATTAATCCAGTGATGATGAATGTCTAAGACTAGTGCACAGTGGTCTACAAGCTCTAGACTAGCACCAAGACCCCATGTAAACTCGGCATTCTCGATAGTTAGTGTATTGCGAGCTTCGCGACTAAGTTTTGGCAAAACATCTTTGATGCCCTGTGGACCTAGCTTACCACCGATGTGTACATTGCATTTAAAATCTTGAAATTCACGACCATAACCCATATAGCGAATAATGTCGCAATGATACTCAAACTCCATAATTGAGTTATCTACTACTTGTGGGTTTTCACTAGCAAGTACACAAAACTGACCTGGATGGAAACTTAGTCGTATATCATGTTCACGAGCAAAGTCACCACACATTTGTAGGTGCGATTCTATTTTTGAAACAACATCTGGTTGAAAATAGAACGGCATATAAGTTTCGTAGGTATAAGCAGGAAAAAGATCACTACTAATACGAAACATTCTGTGCTCATGAGGCTGTTTGGCTACCCACTTTAGCTGACGATAAAGTGTGTTTAGGTTGTGGTCCAGCAATCCCCACAGTTTTTCACGCGCTTTATCTTGGGTTTGGTTATTAAGCCAGGTAATAGTCGTTGACTTGGTATTTAAGTCTTTGAGAGGTTTATCGTGTGATTCTTGAATTTTACAGGCAAAGCCTAGTCGTTTAATTTTTTGATTGAACATTTTTTGCTGGTTTTAGTTTGGCTTTGTATACACGAAGGGCTTCGGCGTCTAAGCTAGCATAAACGCGAAACTTGTCGCGACCTACGCGATCATAAAGTGTTTCTGCTAAACGGTACAACAAATCAACGCGAAACGGTTCTAGATCAATATACCTAGACAAGTAAGCGTCGAGTAAGAATTCTTTAGTATAGCCTGCCATTTTATATCCTTGAGTTGGCCTCGCCAGCACGAATCGAACGTGCGGCCCACAGCTTAGAAGGCTGTTGCTCTATCCCCTGAGCTATGGCGAGAGTTGCGACACAAATAATATTATACCCTATTTGTGCCGCAAACTCAAGTCAAAATTTATGGACCATACTCGTCCCAGCACACACGACAGATATAATTTCCATCTAAATCTTCGCGTAGTTCTGAGTGTTTGGCCCAAATTGAGCAACTACTACATTGATCAATATCTAAGATGTCTACATCTTCAGGATCAGCATTAACCTCTTTGCAAGCTTGCCTTATGGTTTTGCGTGTCCTTAATAATGCACGTTCAACTTTGTTCATATACTCCGGATTCTAAGTTTGATATTTCCTTATTAATGTACCAAATTGCTTTTTTTAAATCTTCTATTTGTTTAGCGTGCGAATCTTGACCCGCTTCTTGTTTTAACCCAGCACGCCATAAATATTTAATAGCATTACCTATACAAAAATTATAGTGTTGGGTTACTTGTATACACTCAATACCACTAGGGTGAGAGGTATAATGACTTGGGTGATTAACTTTATCTTCTGTAATAGTTATTGTATCAAAGTTTATATCAACTGTATCTTTACTACTTAAACTAATTACAATATCTTCTGTGTTAACAGAAAATGTTGGTGTTTCTTTGCCTAAATAGTAATAGTTTTCTGTGTTTTTGTAATCTTGTGTCATTTGGTTAATTAATATGATTGTTAACAATAATAAAATGTCCGGGCTTTCACCGGACAGCTTTTTTAAAAGTGCAGCCTGCTACAACAGGACTTATAACACATTCAGCAAAGTTTTACCACCGTGATTGTAGTCACCGTTTCTATACTTGCTTAAGATGTTTGATTTTTTCTTGACCTTCGTCGGTCTGAGGTAAACATCGAAAATCCCCAGATAAAAGAGCAGGTAGGGGCTTATTTGGTTTAATGTGCTTTGGTATGAGCAGCTCAGGAACTTGCTTACCAGTTAAATTAAAATACTTAATATAATAAGGCATAATTTTACTAATAATACTTTCTAATTCCTTGATGTACTCTTGGTCACTTTTCATAAATAAACTCCTAGATAGTACACTAATTATATCACACGGCCAACTTAGTGACAAGTCAAAATTTTTTCAACTTTGGCGCCAACCAAGTTAAATTTTTGTTTAAATTTTGTTTACTAAAATTTTCACTTGTGTTTGGCCAGCTATTATGTTATAATACATAATTAGTAAGTATATGTGAGGTTATTATGCTACTATACAAAACCTTATTAGGTGTGCTACTGTTTAGCACAGTAAACTATACTAGTGCAATAGATAGTGTTAACTACTCTAACAACATAACTTGTTTAGCAGAAACTATATATCGTGAAAGTCGAGGTGAGCCTCTTCGAGGTAAACTAGCTGTTGGACAAGTAGTTATAAATAGAGCTAAACACAGTGAGTATCCTGATAACATATGTGCTGTAGTATTTCAAAAAGCACAGTTTTCTTGGACAAAAGGCTTTAAAAGATTTGTAGCTCCAAAATACTATCGTCAATTAGCTACTAAGATCTTAAAAGGCACTCATGAACTAGCACAGTTTAATGCAACACATTTTCACGCACGTAGTGTTTCACCACACTGGAAAAGCAATTTAACTAAAGTTGCAACGATTGGAAACCACATTTTTTATAAACTATGAAAGATTCTAAAAAGCAAAATATTCTGGCAGGATTCCGAGTAGAGAATCTAGATGAAGATTATGTTCAAGCTCTCTTAGAGCAGCAAGAAGAAACAAAACCAAGCAGGATTAATAACAAAATCTTTAATAAGAATAAGCGAAACAAAAGGGATAAATACGACGAGTACGATGATGAATAATCATTTACTCAATCTAGCTGAAGCTGCTGGCTTGCATCGAAATTCTCAAACTAAACTGTTTGAGTTTACAGATGCTGGCTTAACAGAGTTTTATAGGCTGGTGCAACTAGACATAGAGAGTAAATTAAATGATGAAAGATTACTTAATAGACACTTGCACTCATCCTAATTATGGTGGCTTGTGTATGCTTTTTAAGTTTCCTAATAACTATGGAGCTAGTGTAATTAGACATAGTGCTTCTAAAGGCGGCCCGGCTGGTTTATTTGAACTTGCACCGCTACAGTTTAGGGACGAAGAAACAGCAGTTATTGTTTTAGATACTCATATAATTGATGAAACTGTTGGTTGCTTGTTTTGGGAAGAGGTTTTAGACCTGCTTAGTGATATAAAAAATCTTTCTTGATTTTGCTTACGCAATGGGTTATAATATTATTTCAATTGGAGAAATAAAATGACCTTTGAAGAGCTTGAAAAAATTAATCAAGAAATTGCACAAAGCGATAATCTATTAACTTTTGAAGAATACCTAGAATTTCAAATGGAGTACAACGAGTGGTTGATGTTTTTAAACATGACTAATCACAATCTTAATAAGTAGTCCCACACTCTACAGGCCCTGGTGGCGGAATAGGTAGACGCAAGGGACTTAAAATCCCTCGACGCAAGTCGTGCCGGTTCGATTCCGGCCCTGGGTACCAAAGGAGTTAATAGTGATATTAGAAGCTATTAAGCTGATGCTACTACCACACCTAGTAGTACAAATTTATGTTTTATATGAATGTGCTCGCTTAGAAAAAGACCCACAAATGTGGTGGATATTTCTAAACCTAATGCACAGTAACCACGCACTATTAAACGGCATCTTAAAAAGATAAGGACTACAGTTTTCTAAGCTGTAGTCCTTTTCTCTATTGGAGGGGTCGTTCATGGATTTTATTTTAGCAGTATTTTTATTAAGTGCGGATACCGCACACTATCGTTGCGTAAAGTGGCGATACAAAGACTATGTAAATTTTAGTGTAGAGTGTTTAAAGTGGGAGAAAATCGACTGCTCTAAGCGTATGCACAAAAATATATGTAAACTAGGAGTCTAGTATGATAGATCCGATTACGGCACTTGCAGGTATACAATCTGCAGTTGCACTAATTAAAAAAGTTTCTAAAACAGTGGATGATGTAAGTTCACTTGGACCAGTTTTAGGAAAGTACTTTGATGCTAAAAGTACTGCTGTTAAAGCAGTTAAAGAAGCTAAAAAGAGTAGTAAAAAATCTAATATGGCAACAGCCATAGAGATTGAAATGGCCCTAGAACAAGCCCGCGAATTTGAAAAACAACTACAGCTATTATTTATGCAAACGGGTAAAATAGATGTATGGAATAAGATCAAACGTCGCAGTGCTGAAATGGATGCTGATGATGCTCGTGCTTTATCCGCTTCCAGTAAAGATGCTAGACAGCGAAGACAACGTCAAAAAGAAATTGCAGAAATTGTCTTAGGTTCTAGTTTAATAATAACTATTTTAAGCGGTATAGGCTATGGAATTTATTTACTTATGCTTTACTGTGACGGGCAATGCGGAAGATAAATGACAAAAGAATTATTTAATTTACTAGACGAATACATTAAGTGTGTGGTAGAAAATAAAGTAAATGAATTTCACCCCATTACTACAGATATTCGCCTAAACTTAGAGCGTGCCGAAACCTTAAAAACTAAAATAAGCCGACTAATTACTACTACTTGCGGTGATTCGAAATGAAGGGCCTAGCATTGGTTTTGTTATTACCTGCTGCAGTTTGGGGTCAGCAAAATAATTGTGCAAAAACTGAAACAATTACTAAAGTATTAAACGAAAAATATGGTGAGTCTGTAACAGTGTATGCAGTTGTTGCTGGTAGCGATAAAAGTATTTTATTTAGCGTTTGGACTAATCCCGATACTGGAACAGGTACAGTTATTAAAACCAATATACAAGGCGGGTATAGTTGTGTATTGGATTTAATAGAAGATACTAAGATAATTGCGAATACTACAGGCAAACCGACATAGACGGCGGGGTACATATATGTTAAGTTTTGATATAGAAACTATAACTAAAGGTATTGGGGTTATAACTGCAACATTAGCAATGCTTGGTGGTGGATATACTTTGTGGGATAAACTCCAAGATAAAACAATATTAACTTGGGCACCAGAATACTTTAGCGTATCAGATGGGCCTGTAGATGGGACCTTTGACGTCATAGTTGCAAGAGAAAAACACCGAGACGATTGTAAAGTCGAGAACTTTACTCTTGAAATTAAAGATAGCAAGTATAATGTACATACTGTGCATCCAAGTATTGCACAGTTTTCTGGTCCTGCAAGTCATAAGATTGACAAGTTTGGGTTCTCATTTACAATTGATAAAACACACAAACATATGATTGTTCCTGGTCAGGCAATATTACTTGCAAGAATTGATTATAAGTGCCCAGAAGGACTAGTTATTGTCAGTTATCCTGATCATGAAAATTTATGGTTTGCAATTACAGAACCTACTAAAACTAATACCACTGGCAAACCAAGATAGATTTAATCTTGAATTTTTTAGCTAAACCGTGTATAATAATAAAATATACAAGTGAGGCTAAAGTGAAAAATCGCTATCATAATATACTATTTAAAAATGGCTTGTTTAAGCCAAAAACTGTAAAATCTAAAAAACTCTATAATCGTAAACTAAAACACAAAAAGGCTAATGATGAGTGATTCTTTTGAAAGCTGGTTTAATGAACCTACAATGTCTGGTACTCGTGGTGATCGCTTTATGGCACTAATTACCAAAATTAACCAGAATCCCGATTGTAGTTATTTAATGGGTAGTACAGTTTATTGGCTGCGTATGGCCTATGAAGCTGGTCAAGAGAATCCTTTTGAGGAGGATTACGATGAATAAAGCAGTATTTTGTAGTCCTCCTGTTGATTGTAAACAGGAGCTCGATAATGGAGACAAAACCTTTAACACGTAGTGAACGAGAAGCACAAATCAAAGATAAAGCAGGATTTGTAATTATTTTCTTAGCAGCACTACTAGCAATTAACACAATGTTTGGTGGTCAAAACAGTAGTCGAATTATGAACAATACTGTTTCCGCCAATAATTTATGGTCTTGGTACCAGGCTAAAAATGTTAGACAGGTACTATATGAAACAGCTGTACTACAAAACACAGATCCTCGAGTAAAAGCTGAGCTGACTGTAGAAGTAGAACGAATGGCTGCGGATAAACAACAAATTATGGAAAAAGCTAAACACCTAGAGCAAGAGCGTGATTTGTATCGTGAAAAAAGTCCTTGGTTTACTTGGGCAGGTAGTACACTACAAATAGCAATTGTTTTACTTACAGCAAGTATTTTAGCCGTTAGTATGCCTATATTTTGGCTAAGTTTAGTAGTTGGTAGTTTTGGAACCTTATTTGTTTCACAAGCTCTTTGGATGTGGTTTTAACATGATAGAAATATTTTTAATTATACTTGGTGTAGCACTAATTGTTATAGGCTTGCGCCAGCAACCAAAAAAAGATAAATGATTCCTTATAAACAATACCCTTGGGGATACATTGGGCAATACCAAGAGACTAAGTATTACTCTTGGTTTGCTTATCATACAGCAACAAATTTTACAACAGGTGAGTTTGATAGTTTATTTGAAGCCGAATGTGCCTTACAAGAACTAGAATTCGAACACAGACTTGATAAACAGTATTCAAATATCTATGCTCGTGGTTACAGCGCAGGCTGGCACGATTGTTTAAAAGCCAATACTTACGAACCCTTTAAGGCAGCATAATGATTTACTTATGTCTATTACTAGTCGCACTATTTTTTGTAGTAGACATAGTTATTGCCATTTTGCTTAGATGGTACAATACCTATGGAATTAAATAATGGATACAAACTTATATCAAAGAAGCTACTGTTTACTTTTGGCTATTTTTGGTAACAAAGAAGCCGCTGAACAGTGGTGGGTTACTCCTAATAAATACTTTAAAGATATGTTGCCTGTTGAAGTATTTGAAATCAACCCTGAAAAAGTATACAATTACTTGTTAAAAGTAGATGAAATATGAAAGTTAATTCAGCAACCACACACTATCAAGAACTTGTTAGAGAACAAGCTCGTGTAGAGCAGCACAAACAGCACTTAAAAAAGCTAGAAGAAACTAGACAGCAAGAATGCTTACGTGTTCAAAAAGCCAAGAATCTAGAACTGGTTCGCGGGCGTTTAATAGACTTAAAGGTATAACATGGAAATCAAAGTTGAAAGAGATCTTATTACTGGCGATTTGTTAATCCCGCTAGGCGAGGAACTTTGCAAACAAATGGATTGGCAAATTGGTGATACTATTTTATGGAAAGACTTAGGCAACGGCTCTTGGTCTATTTCTAAAGTTAAGCCTGCCGAAGAACCTAAGATTTATTTAAGCTGTGGTCATGCGGTTGTTGCCTTTAATGACAGCTATGATGTATTAGTAAAAACTACCGACGAAGAAGATCGTCGTGCTGTTAGTGTTGAGCGCATTTGTGTAGACTGCTTAGAAAAGTACGAGCGACTAGATGTACTCTTAGAATCTGAAGATGAAGCCTTTTATTGGCTAAACAATGACTGAAGCCATAATATTCATAATTATTGGCTTGCTTTTTGTTTATTGTTGTTATATAATATATGTAATCTTCTCTTAAAAAGACTAAAATGCTAACACTAAAAGACTATCTCGAACTAATTGACTACAAAATTACTGAAGGTTCCGAATGGCGTGCTAACCTTGACAACACCTATTGTTTAACAAGTTGGAATGGTGAGCAATACGGTTATAGCCTAAACTGTGTGTTTTCTACTAAAGATCAGGAAGTTTTTCTTGTAGAAGTTTGTGACTACAAAAACAATCGTGCTTATTGTCTGCGAGACTCACAGCTTACTCGAGACGATACAGCTTGGGACGGTGTTAAGTTTATTGAACTTGATACAGACCACGACTTCTTACAAAAAGCAAAAGCAATTATTCGTGGAGTTCCATACGATACTAGAGTAGAGGTTGAACTTGACTTACCAGAATCAATGCTCTATGAACTAATGCAACAAGCACACCAACAAGATACAACACTAAACCTTTTAGTAGAAAATATTATTCGACAAGAGATTAATCGTGAAAGTTAATATTGGTCCTTATAAAAAATACTGGGGTCCCTATCAAATAGCTGAAAAGCTATTATGGTGGAAAGACAGGGACAGTGAGCCGGTATGGCACCTTGGTCGCCGACTTGAAAAGACTTGGGTTGCTAAACTATGTGAGCTCTACCGACCACAACGTCGTGTAAAAATACAAGTTGATGATTATGATGTTTGGAACATGGACGACACCTTATCCAAAATCATCTATCCCCTACTAGTTAAACTAAGTGGCAATAAGCAGGGCGTTCCCTTTATAGATCCCAAAGACGTTCCACTACACCTTCAAGCAACGGAACACCCTGAGCACAGCAATCAACTTGTGTTTGACTGGTATGAGCATAAACACGACTTAGTCATAGAACAAGCGCGCTGGGACTGGGTCTTATACGAACTGTTATGGACGTTTGAGCAGCTTAATTTGAACTGGGAGGATCAGTTTTATGACCACAGTGAAGTTGATGAAACACAAGATTTTCAACAGCAGCTTAACGCAATTAAGTGCGACTGGGATGGTTTACAATCACACCAAGATCGCATCAATCGTGGACTTTACCTTTTTGGCAAATACTATCAAACACTATGGACTTAAATAAAATTATTTACTTACTAGAATCACTAAAAGGATTCAGTGGAACACTGCCTAATGGTAAAGTGGTAGATTCATACAGCTGGAACTATGCTATTAGTTCCGCCATAAGTTTACTTGTTACCGAGAAAAGAAATGATATTTGACTTAGAACAACAAATCTTGCAATGCTGGACAGTTACCGAAGACGTAAAACTTGTTGAAGAAATGCTAGAATCTTCAACGCTTAACCCCGAAGAACTAGATCGCGCACTCAACTTGTTACAAGGTATTCGCGCTATCTATGATGCTAGATTTGACAGGTTGTGGAAGACTTTTGAAGGTGTTTGTAGTGAGTACTACAAACTAAAAAAGGCTCTGTAGTGGAAGTCTTACTTATTATATTCTCAATTATTATAGCGATATTTTTATGGTCATGGTTAGAACGTTAAACGCAAGAATTGATGAGCTTAGCCGAAGGTGCTGGCGTGGTACTTATTTTGACTTTGAACGGTTCGCCGAGTTGATTGTTCAAGATTGTGTTTCTCAGATTGCACTAATTGGTATAAGCAATTTTGAAAACAAAGATATTGCATGGACAGTTGAAACAGCCATTGATATCATCAAATCACGATTCGGAGTTGAAGAATGAAGTTCGTTGATGATACTTCCTGGAAAATCTGGCAGTTGGAAACAGAAGATGGTACACACTATCGTACTGGTAGTGATGGACAGTATTGGGAACGACTGTATGGTGAGTCTTGGGAACCTGTTTGGGGTGATGAAGAGGAACAATGTAAACAAGCCTGGCGTAACTATTTCAAGGTAAAATCATGAACGAACGAATTAAAGAACTTGCTAAACAATCAGGTCTTATTCAGTATGATTCTGATGATAAAATGGTTGATGCAGAAAAGTTCGCCCAGTTGATTGTCGAAGATTGTGTTGCTCAGGTTGCACTACTAGGCATTTCAAACTTTGATAACGACGACATTACTTGGACCACAGAAACCGCTATCCAAAATATTCAAATTCTATTTGCAAAACCCGTAGCGTATGATCACTACAGCGACTTACCCAAACCGGAGGCTTATGGTGATTAAGTGGATCGCTCTCTTACTCACCATACAGTTACTCGTTATATACAAGCTAGACCAGGTCTACACCAGTGAATGGTATCACAAGGTTCAAGAACTCCGACACGAGCAACAAGCACTGCGTGCTGCAGTTGAGGGTCTGCAACAACAAGCCCAAACTAATCACAGAGACATTCATGGTGTTGTTACTTATATTCAACGAAATAAAAAATAAACTTGACACAGATCCCCAAAAAGAGTATAATATGTATTCTCTTTGGGGATTTTTTATTTATGAAAAACGAAACAAAAACACTTTGGCTGTTATATAATCAAGAACCACTAGGCATCTACTCGACCAAACAGAGGTGCGACTTAGCTAAGAGAGTGCATGAGTATGTTACTGCTCAACCAGCACACATCTATCAATTAGAACTGGACTACTTACCACATGATGACTACACATACTATCTCTATCAAAACCACACTTTCTCTCGCTGAAGTAGTTGTCGCAATCGACAACAAGCTCCGGCTAGGTGAGTTTGTGTGTGGTGCTAAAAACATGCAAACCTACTACTGGATCGAAGTTTATTGTCGTGATGGACTAGACTGGGTAGCTGATTTAATCCCTAACACAGGAACCGCTTATGGCCAAACGTCCTCAACTCACAATTCCTCGTTCTAACCCTGTACCTAGCCTAGATACGGGAATTGGCAATGCACACTACAAAATGCCACCCAAGTATACTGGCACAAAGTTGCTAGGCATCGGGCTAAGGCATAAATCGGGGTTCGAGCCCGTGTTTTCTCAAGAACAAGCCCGTGATCTTGCTCAAATGAGGAGATAAAAAATACGCTTGCATTTGTTGAAAAAGTATGGTACAATAATTGTATTATATAAAGCAATTCAAGTTTTCAAGTTGCCTCTCAGGATTAAGAGGTAGATTGAATGACTAGGGGGGAGCGCGCTCTCGTGGACACCCCGGCTAGGCGTTCAAATCTACCGCTGGGTGGCTGCAACTTAGAAAACTTGAGACAGTTAGTTGGGGAAAGAGTACCTATTAATTTTAAAAAGTATAAAAAATTTGATTTTTCCGCCCCACCCCGTACAGGCTCCACTAGGATTCAAACCCACTAGCTTATTCTAGTTATTACTGATCTAAGGGTTAGCAGCCCCTCACAAAGTCTGCTTGGGATTTTTAGCACTCCTCACAAGTTGCTACGGTTTAGGGACAGAAATGAAAGAACACAAACTAACACAATTTAATTTTCAGGATTTTGCACAAGGCGATCTTAGCAAAGAAAGTTTTAGTGATTTTAGACGTCGAGCACAGTGGTTGCTGCCACAAATTTTAGCTTGGATTGGTAGCACTTGTCAGCTCAAACGTAGCGATACTGGGCTTTATACTGCTCAGCAATTTGTACAACATAATTCGCAGCTTGCTCGTGAAGGTAAGCTACTATACGAAGGCATGCAAGTACCTTTTGAAGTTTTCGCAGGTATGATGCGTATTCTTACGCACTATCCGCGCGGTGATATTCTTAATCAAACTACTCAAAAGCAGACTAGTGGAGGATTGCGCTATGCATCCAATGTTCCACTAGTCTTAAGTGCTTTTAAAGAGTATAGAAATATTCCTTATAGTGACTGGGATTGGCAGTGCGCTCGAATGGCTAAAGTTTTGGATACTGGACTTGCAGAACTCGTTCCTTATATACTCGACCCTAAACTGGTCGAAAAGTGGTTGCCTCAAGACTTAATCGACATTCGTATTACAGCTAATCAACGAGAAGTTCCACTAACTAGCTTATATAGCATTAGTTATGGGGACGACATGGAATTTAAGCGCCTTCCTAGGCTACTTAAATTACTACTATGTCAAACTTGGGTATATCATCCAAGTATTCGTCATGACATGGGCATTACTAATATTTGGGATCTAGATAATCATCCAGAACCTTTAGTATCTTCAGAAGTTCCCATTACAGATACAGACGATCCTTGGTCTGTTGAGCCTGTTTCAAAACGCAAAAGTGGCAACAGTTGGGGAGTAAAACCAACAGCAGATCTTTGGGATATCTAATGAAGTACACAAAAGAAATGACAGACAAGCTTCTCCAAGACTATAGAACAGGAACTTCAACTGGAGAAATTGCACTAGAACTTGATGTGCCTGAGCGTTCGGTTATAGCTAAACTATCAGCACTTGGAGTTTATCGCAAGAAAGAATACCGCAATAAACGCGGTGAAGTTCCAATCAAAAAAGAGCAGTACATTGAACGTATAGCTGAACTGCTTAATGTAAACATTGACATTTTAGAGAGCTTAGAAAAGTGCAATAAAAATGTACTTAAACTGCTCGAAGATGCACTTAAACGGGATTAACTATGGCAGAAGAAACCTACAAGCCAACAGAGTCCATGGCAGCTGAGGCTGTTCGTGGCTTGGCATGGCGACGAGAGTATAATCGTGGTGGTACGCTAGTTGGTGTAGCACGAGCTAATCAGCTTAAAAATCGTGAAAACCTATCGGCAACAACAGTAAAACGAATGCACAGCTATTTTAGCCGGCACGAGGTGGACAAGCAAGGTCAAGGTTTCTCACCAGGAGAACCAGGTTATCCTTCAGCAGGACGCATAGCTTGGGCACTGTGGGGTGGAGATGCAGGACAATCTTGGGCTCGAGATAAAGTTGCTGGCATGAAAAGCTTAGGCACTTATTTTGAGACGGATCTTGACTACTACCATACAATGAACGAACTAGAAACAGCAGCTGAACTACTTAAGCAAAGCTAAACAAAAACCCCCAAGGTTCAAAAGGCCTTGGGGGTTTTATTTTGTGTGGTAGGATCGGCAAAAAAGCCATAAAAAACAGGGTTTTCCCCGACCAAATTTTTTGGGGTTCAAAAACCGGATTGTGGGTTTGGGTGCCAGGGTTGACCCTAAATTGCACCAATCGGGGGTTAATGCCCCTTTTCGGTGCTCTTTTTGACAAATTGTGGGATAACGCCGGAATTTTCGACACTTTGCCGCAGTTTAGGGTCGGTTTTAAAAAAATTTACTTGACACATACGGTTTTACACTGTATAATATTGGCGCCAGACCAAAAAACAAAAGCCCCGTGTACACAAGGTACAGTCGGGGCTTTTGAACCAGAACTTACGATTTCTACGGTTTTTCATTTCAGTTTAGCCACTTGAGGGTGGGAAAGTTTAGGTATTCTAACCCCTGCACTGGTTGCTTAGGTTCACCACGCGAAATCAATCGCGATTGTATTTGTTCAACAGTTCTTTCTGTTACCTATTAACGACTTCTAAGGTGGTGGAGTCGGTCGCATTTAGCCAGCTGGACAAGGTGCGGTACAACCTTCTTTTTAATATTAGTTTAGTGACTGTGCAGTCAAGGACAAAGCCTGACCCTAAACCGTAGCAGGGTGATGAGCTCTGGTGCTCGTCAGCAACCTGCTGTTGCGGTGGGTTTCGCCCTTTTGGGCTCATCAGAGGCTTGGTGAGGTATGCAGAAAGGAAAATTCACTGCATCTTAGAAACTTATCCCATATGGGTCCTGGTTTGCCTCGAACTAGATTCGCTAGTGAGATTAGGCTCACATTGCCTGTACAGGCATCTTAGTATTAGATCATAGCTGTATTTTATAGTGTTCTTTCACTAGGGTACCAAAATAGACTACCCTCAAAAAATAGACTACTTACAAAAAATAGACTACTTACAAAAAATAGACTACTTACAAAATTGAGTTCGAAAACAGAGAGCAGAGCCGTGTGCGAGATTAGTTAGTTAAATTGGCGGTTTCGGCTGTCTCTGATTTTCGTTTGCCGTTTCAAACTCAATAATAATATTATACATGAAAGGGGCTACTCATTCAAGTCTAAATTTTCGCCCCTGGTGGTCAAACTGATTTAGAATGCAGCTGATTAACTGCTTCCCAAGACGCTTTTTCAAGCGACTGCAAGCTACCTGCAGCAAGATTGAAAGCAAATTCAAGATCAGTGATCATGTCAGCTTTTGGACGGCGACGCTCACCACTTGCTTTTTCTTTGGACTTGTAAACGCCCTCACGCGAGAGTTTGGCAATAATCGACCGGGCAGTCTTCGAAAACTGTTGGGCGATTGCTTCTGGAGTTGCTCCTTCATTGACGTAGAGGTTAACGATCTCCAGAGTTTGCTCAGGAGTATAATTTGGGTTCTTAGTAGCGGCCATTGCTATTCCTTTCTAGGTTAGAGTGCGATTGAGAAATTATATTATACAGGGTTGAGTTGCGAGTATCAAGTAAAGATTTTTTAATGTGGAGATATAGCCAGTCGATTTTTGGATAGCTTGTGTCTCGTTGTTTCTTACTTGGGTTACTCTCGACTCAATATAAATATTATACAGGAATACCACAACCCCGGCAAGTAAAAAAATTTTCTCTTGACACAAAAAGTTTTTGCACTGTAAAATAGGCGCATTAAGCTCAAAATTTTTGAACTTGCACTTGTCGTGTACCTTGTGCGCAACACAAAAATTTTAGCACTAGCACTAGCACTGGCGCACGCGGCATTTGCATGCAAGATTTCGCACTTGCACTCAGGCGCAAGTGCGCTTTTTTGAGGTTAGTAAGTGCTAACTTCACCTGGTGTAAGTAAGTGCTTACTTCGCCGGCTGAGTGTAAGTGAGTGCTAACTTCGCTGGGTGTAAGTGAGTGCTCACCTGTGCGAAAAAACAACACATTCCAACCAGTGGAATTGCCCTCTTGACACGCGGGAATTTTACATGGTAAAATTGGCGCCGACAGTGTTGTTTTTTTGCAACAATTCCAACCAGTGGAAAAAATCGCTTGACACGGGTGCAATTATACAAGTATAATTGGCGCCATTTTGCCTAAAAAATAGGCAAAATAAAACCCGGAAATAACCGGGTTTTGTGTGATTAATCGTCTAATTCAGGATCGAATATATCGCGCATATTATATTTAGATTCTAGATATTGCGCCAAATCTCGAAAAGATTCTCCATGTATATCCTGCTTTTTATTTTCTTCCTGCCAGGCATGGATTAATTCGTGAGCAATTAAAGTTTTTAATGGGCGATTATCTTTATCTAGCCAAATGGTTATCTTATGTGATTTTAGCCGGCCCGAATCAGAATATATAGGATCATATAATCCGGATATTTTAGAGCGACGGGTTGATAATTTAATATCAACGGGTTTGCGAATTTCTAATTCGTGGATTAAATCAAAAATAAATTGTTGCATATTAAATCCCAAAGTTATCTTTTACTTGAAATTGCTGCCAATCATAATTAGTAGCACGCTCGCGCCAGTTATCACGTTTGGCAATTGCAACCAAAATCGGCAATTCATAATGAATAATATCTTCCAATGCGGTATGCGGTTCGGGCGGTAACATTTCGCCGCAAACAAAACTCGACATAACCTCGGCATTGGTTTTGTAGGTCATATTGCCGTGTTTAGTCGGCGGATTAAATAGGTGGTTTTGCAAAACAAATCTGCGGTATTTATGGGTTTTAGCAAAATGCCCGACAGCTAATTGCCAAAGGCAAAATCGCTTTGCAAAAATATCTAGGTCAATACCAGTATTACGAGATTTAGTCAAATCGAAAGCAAGATTATATGCAGTCAATTCGGGCTTATATTGGGTATTAACACGCTCGAGCCAGCGATTAATTGCAGCAGCAGAAGCGATAATACGCGAACCATTATCAAGCATACGATTATAATTATCGTGGCGACGAGTAAGTGATTTTTTCGAGAAGTGCGAGTCTGCATTGGAGTCAAAAAACAATTCAGTATTAAGGGATTCGCGTACAATAACCGCGCATTGCTTGACGATATCGCCGCGACGATTTACCAGTACCGCAGCAAAATCAAACACGGTATCTTGAATCGTGGTTTCGGTATCGACAATCAGAAAATATTGTGGTTTAGCCATTAAAGTATCCAAGTAAAAAACAAAGTATAAATGGGTATTGATTTTTTGTCAATACCCATGTTGTTTATTTACAACGGCTTAGAATTAGCCAGGGCATTAAAGATTTTATTTAATGCCGTTTTATTAGCTTTTGTAAGCGATTCTGTTTCTGATTCTGTTAGTCGCAAAATTGCGCCAATTGCATCAGCTACAGTATCTTTTTTAACAGGCTTATCGCCAGTTTTTGAAACATATTCTTTTTTCTGATATACGCCTTCGCGCGACAATTTAGCAATAATCGAGCGAGTAGTTTTGCCAAAAGTTTCGGCAAGGGTTTCGACGGAAATACCCGATTGATAATCGGTAACGATTTTCAGAGTTTGTTCCGGAGTATAATTAATGGTTTTCGTAGCCATTTTGCAATTCCTTAGTTGCGTTTAAAGATATATTATCGCCCATAATATCGCTGCGGTCAACCCCTAAATTCCGCCTAGTGGAATTGTGGCTAACAAACAACAATTTCCAACAGGTGGAACAGTTCGCGCGGCCGCGCTTGACACGGCCAATTTTACTATAGTAAAATTGGCGCGAATATGCCTAAAAAATAGGCATATTCAATTTATATTATTCGCGTGGATGCATTTTATATCGCAAGATAATAATAACCAGTATCAAGTTAAAAGTGATATTCATTATTAGTGGAATATCACCGGATTGGATAACATAAGCGAACATAAAAACCTCGCCAAAAAACCAAGCCAGCAAAAACATCCAATTTAAGCCGTTTGCGTGACCAGTACGCGCACATTCTATTGCTTGCGGTAATCCGCAAACGGCCAATAAAAATCCACCAATATAACCAATTATGCTGTGACCCATATATCACGCTCCCATTTCGAATAAGGTTCGATATTATCTTCTAGCTTTTTATTAGATAATAAATAAAGACACAAGATAATAACCCTGCCAGTTTTAATGGCCTTGCTTGCTTGGAACATATACGCCTCGAATATTAAACCTATCGCAAACCGCTTTGAGATATTGGATATTATCCTCATAGAATGTAAATTCGGCATCCTTGAAATTAACCAAGTTAAAGAATTTTGCCAAACCATTAATCTTGAGAGTTTTGCCTGAGATATTAGAA
>Ga0222714_10000118_pt1 | contig 92986 bp, 92 predicted proteins | sample C33_3DmetaG_FD_165048 | JGI IMG/M metagenome (GOLD analysis project Ga0222714, IMG submission 165048) | Estuarine water microbial communities from San Francisco Bay, California, United States - C33_3D | ecosystem: Environmental > Aquatic > Marine > Unclassified | place: USA: California...
TCTCGACGTTTCTTATAACGGTTGGGAAAATTACGAGACCTGGAATGTTGCTCTGTGGATCAACAATGACGAGGGTTTGTATCACCTTGCTATGGAGTGTGGTGACTATCAATCCTTCTGTGATTACGTCGGTTCAGATGCAAAAACAGGTGACGGGGTTAAGTATAATGACCCCAAGGTAAATGTCATCCAGATCAATAGCGATGTGTTCGACCTCTAAGTAACACTCACTCCTGTCGCATGAGTATAAACTAGGCACCACACAGTTAACAACACTTTTCTTCGTTATTATGTCCAAGTCCGTGATGCTTTCTCTTCTGGGTCGTGCTAACAATGGCACTGAAATCCTGGAGATTCTTGATAGTCTCACCGAAGACAATCAGCAGTCTGATGATAATGGTCCTACGCTGAATCCCATCGATTTCTGATAGTAACTGTGCGGGGGGTTGACATCAGTCAGTCTCCCGTATTATAATAGCAGAGTATCAGTGAAACAACAGTGTTTTAGGGGCGGCGTTTATATCGTGCCGTGCCGCGTTGCCCCCGTATATAAAAAAGGCAAACTACCCTAACCTACAGAGGTGACAAAACGCGAGCATTATATCATTCTAAAAAAAATTTTTCCGGAAGTATGAGAAGATATCAATACCGTCGCAGAGGTCCATATTGGAATTTCTGGAAGGTAGTATTGGCAGGATGGATGATTCGTTATCCACGCCCATTTTTTATTGCTTTTGGATTTTTATTAGTAGTCATATATAATACGCTTACAAAATAAAACACAGAAAAAAATTACCGGATATATTTTTTGTCCCCATAGGGTTTTCCGCCCTAGGGGTATTTTTATTCGCATATATAGTAAGGAAAGAGAATAATCACATTATTCATAAGGTTCATGACTAACAATTCTTATCCGAAGATCTATAACATCTTTGCTGGCGATAAATGTATTGCTGCAGAGGTACCCGAGGAAGAGTTCGATGCCCTTTGGCAGACTGTTCGAGGTATGGTAGGATTAATGCAGACTTCATATTCTTTAGAAGATCTACGTTATGAAGAATGGATAGATAGACCTATGACTGAAATTGGAAATGATATTGCTGCTCATAGACTAAAGCAACGAGTTGAAAAACAAAAGGAACTAGAAAGAATAAGGGAAGAAGATTCCTAAGTATTGACTAACCTATTATTCTCTGTTAAAATTTGAACTGAAACCAACCAAAAGTTATGGCAAAAGGATTTACTGTAAAGACTGTCCCTCCAAAGAAATCAACACCAAAGACGGAATGGGACTACCCTGCAATTATGGAAAGAATGCGTGGTAAGACCATTGTGATGTGTCTGCCAGGTCGAGGCTGTTCTTACATCTTTATGAAGAACTTCCTGCAACTTTGTTTTGATCTTGTTCAAAACGGTTGTGCAATTCAGATCTCTCAAGACTATTCGTCTATGGTCAACTTTGCACGTTGTAAGGTTCTTGGTGCAAACGTTCTGCGTGGTCCTAAGCAAATTCCTTGGGATGGCAAAATGAACTATGATTACCAACTCTGGATTGATAGTGATATCGTCTTTGACACTGGTAAATTCTGGCAACTCTGTGATCTGGCATTCCCCGCACCAGACGAAGAGACAGGCGAAGTTGATGAGAAGGAGATTGTTTGTGGATGGTATCTCACAGAAGACGGTCATACTTCCTCTGTTGCTCACTGGCTTGATGAAGAAGAATTCCGCAAGAATGGCGGTGTTATGAATCATGAAACCATTGAGACCCTTAGCAAGCGTCAGAAACCCTTCACATGCGACTATACTGGATTTGGATGGGTACTGATCAAGAAGGGCGTCTTTGAGAACCTGGAGTATCCTTGGTTCGCTCCTAAGATGCAAGTCTTTGAATCTGGTGCAGTCCAAGACATGTGTGGTGAGGACGTATCATTCTGTCTCGATGCTATCGAAGCAGGCTTTAAGATCTGGTGTGACCCCCGCGTTCGTGTCGGTCACGAAAAAACTCGTATTATTTGATCTACAAAATTTCTCGGAGATAAATTATGGCAATTATGAAAGGTGGGAATTATACCCCCGGTAAGCCGAAAAAAACTCGTCAAGGCAACTCGAAAAATACGCTTCTCTCGGCATCTGCAAGAAACGGAAAGAAGAAAAGGTATAGAGGACAAGGTAGAGGATAATAAGAGAGGGTGATTCATTCACCCTCTTTTTTTATGAATAAATAACCTTATTAAAGTGCGTTTCTATACTCATGCCTCTGGAAAGAGTCAGTCAAGGATTTAAAGATATATCAATGACATTCGGAATGAATCCATTGACGGATGATCTTGTAGCACTTAAAAATGTCAATGCGATCAATCGTGCTATAAGAAATATTGTTCTTACCATACCAGGCGAAGTTCCCTTTAATCCTACATTTGGTTCTCATATTGGAGCATCTTTATTTGAAAATATGGATGAATTCTCTGCAAGAGAAATTAAAAATGAAATTATGATGTCGATTAAAAACTTTGAACCAAGAGTTAGACTTAATAATGTAAAAGTAACACCTAACTATGATGCTTATATTTTCGACGTTAGGATTGAATATGACATAATTGGTAGTCCCATGCCAACACAAGTATTAGAATTTGCTCTCGTATCAGCAAGATAAATGACACTTCAAAACTTTACTTCACTAGACTTTGATCAAATAAAAGCGCTTCTGATTGAGTACATACGATCAGATCCAAATTTTACTGATTATGATTTTGAAGGATCTAACCTAAGTTCGATCATTAATTTGATGGCATATAACACATATGTCTCATCTTATAATGCGAACATGCTTGCGAATGAGGTATTTCTTGAGTCTGCTACACTCAGAGAAAACGTAGTTGCACTTGCAAGATCAATTGGATATACTCCAAGATCAAGAAGAGCAGCAAGAGCAACTGTAAGTTTTTTCGTTGATTGTACTGGTATTACTCCTGTTCCAACATCTCTAACACTGCAAAGAGGAATTGTTGCTGCATCCACAGGAAACTTTGCCAATCAAAGTTTTGTATTCTCAAGACCAGAAGATACAACAGTCGCAGTTGTAAATGGAATTGCATCTTTCGATGAACTAGAAATATGCGAGGGAAATAGAATTAGACAGGAATATACAGTAAATTCAACAAATCCAAATCAACGTTTTATTATTGATAATGTTGGGGTTGATACAGATACTTTAGTTGTAAGGGTTAAAGATTCGACAGCATCTACCACATGGGTATATTATCATCGCAAAGATGATCTTTTTGGATTGAATAGTGAGTCTAAAATCTTCTTCTTACAAGAGATTGAAGATGAAAGATATGAAATTACCTTTGGTGATGGCATTTTTGGTAAGAAATTGCAGGAAGGTAACATCATTGAGGCAGTTTATATTACATCTAACGGCGATAGTGCCAATGGAGTTAGTAATTTTGCCTTCAGTGGACGCCTTGTATACACCAGAAACGGTATAGAGTACGTAGTTTCTTCTGGAATTTCGATTTTAGGCACTGATCTTGGAGCTGCTGGCGGAGATTCTATCGAATCAATCGAGTCAATTCGTAAATTTGCACCAAAAATCTACTCATCACAGAACAGAGCACTCACAGCATCCGACTATGAAGTGCTAATTCCATCAAAAGTTTACCCAGAAACCGAATCTATCTCTGTTTTTGGTGGAGAAGACCTAGTTCCACCTCAATATGGAAAGGTTTTTATCAGCATTAAACCCAAATTTGGCGATTTTCTTCCAAATTTGATCAAACAAGACATTGTTAGGGAGTTGAAAAAGTACTCTGTAGCGGGAATTGTCCCAGAAATCCTTGATTTGAAGTATCTTTACCTTGAAACTGAGTCTCAAGTGTATTATAACACAAATCAAGCGGCAAATGCAGCGGAACTTTCATCAATTATTCGCGGAAACGTTGAAAAATATGCAGATTCTACTGAATTAAACAGATATGGAGCAAGATTTAAGTATAGTAAGTTCCAAAAAATCATTGATGACAGTAATCAAGCAATAACATCGAATATTACGAAGATTAGAATGAGAAGAGATCTTCGTGTGCTGTTAAATACTTTTGCAGAATATCAAATTGGTTTCGGCAATCAATTTTATATTGGCAATTTGACTGGATATAATATTAAATCAACCGCGTTTAGAGTTCAAGGAATCACTGGTGATGTATATCTTTCCGATATTCCAGATTCGGATAGACTAAATGGTTCTATTTTCTTATTCAATGTTCCTTCTCCAAATTCTAACGCTGTTACCATCAGAAAAAGAAATGTCGGAAGAATTGACTACGTAAATGGTATTATTACCTTAAGTGCGATAAACATCCAATCTGGAAAAGAAAAGGATGGTCAACAAATTATAGAAATTTCCGCAATTCCACAATCCAATGATGTTGTTGGTTTTCAAGATCTTTATTTGCAATTAGATGTTTCTAAGAGCACTATTGAAATGGTATCAGACAATATTGCATCGGGTCTTGATGTTTCAGGATCTAACTATATCGTATCCTCTAGTTACACCACTGGGAATTTAGTAAGAGTATAAAGAATGACAAGCAGCAGAATCAAATTCAATCAAATCGTAGCCGATCAATTCCCTACGTATATCAGAGAAGAATTTCCAGCAGTACAAGAATTCTTTACCAAGTATTACTTGTCACAGGAATATCCTGGTGGAGCGCTGGATCTGTTAAACAACATTGACAAATATAATAGTATCGAAGAAGTTTCTGATCGATATGTTAATGATGCAGAACTAACTTTGCCTATAGGACTTTTTGATACTGAGATTAATGTTGCATCTACACAGGGATTTCCTGATAACTATGGTTTAATTAAAGTTGATAATGAATTAATTCTTTATACAGAGAAAAGTAACATTCAATTTAAAGGATGTGTTAGGGGATTCTTAGGGATTACCTCTTACGAAGACCCTTTAAATCCAGAGAATTTTATTTTTTCAACATCTAATCAAGAAAAGCATGATCTTCAATATAGTCCAGAAGGTGTTGGACTAAAAAGAGTAACAAATTTAAGTGCTCTTTTCTTAAAAGAATTTTTCAAAAAAGTAAAATATAGACTTGCTCCTGGGTTTGAGAATAGAGAATTATTTTCTGGAACAGACGAAGAAACTAATAAAGAGATTGCAATAAAACAGTCTCGATTTATTAAACAAATAAAAGATTTTTACAAAACAAGAGGAACAGACGAATCCTTTAAAATTTTGTTTAAAGCTCTTTATGGAGAAAAAGCTGAGATAGTCAGACCAAAAGAGTTTTTATTCAGACCATCTGATTCTCAATTTCAAGTTACTAAAGATTTTATTGTAACTCCAATTAGCGGAAATCCTGCAGAATTGGAGAGAAATACACTTCAGCAAGATGAGTATAAGGATATAACTAGAGCATATGCTCCTGTTGCTAAAGTAGAAAAAGTTACAACAGGTTTTACAACTTCAAACTACTGGAGAGTTAGTATTGATGCGAATTATGATAGAGATATCATAATAAATGGATCCATCTATGGTAATTTTAAAGCACATGCCAAAACAAAAGTAATAGGAAATATTTCAGCAGGATCTAGTTATATTGATGTCGATTCAACACTGGGATTTCCTCAAGATGGAGAATTGTATGTTGCTTATTCTGATGGAACTGTTGGTGTAGTAACATACAAAAATAAATCATTAACTCAATTTTTTGATTGTACTAATATAACAAATACCATTAAAGATACTGAAAATATTTTTATTAATACTTATGCATATGGATATTCAAATGTAGATCAATCCCTTATCAAAGTAAGAATCACTCCAGTATTAGAAAATCCATCGGAAAATACAAATAACCATTATTATGAAAATGGAGAACTGATTGATATTAAGTCATTAGGAGAAGATGCTTCAACGAACGATATTTGGACAATTAATTCCAGTCCAACATATCAGGTAAAAAGTGTTTCTTTAGTAGATTCTCAACAAAAGTTATATTCTATTTCCACTTTTGATACAATTCTGTTAAAAATAGGAAATACTATCTCGATTGAAGATACCACAGGAACAAAAACAGAAGCAGTAGTATTTGATATTACATCTGCCAATGCTTTAAGTGTGAGATCAGATACTCTATTGGATGTAAACAAAAAATATACTTTTACTAAAAAGTTGTCAAAAGTTAATGCAACTTATTTTACAAATATATCCCACTTAAATTCAAATGTAGAAAATGTTTATATTGATGGAAATAAAACTCTTATAGCGTCTCCATCTATACCATCATATAGAAATCAACCACTTGACGTAACTTCCAAAAAAATTATATTTTCTGGAACATTTCCTCCTGTAGGTGTTGGATCTACCAACACCTACAATATTTCTCCACTTAAAGATCATGGTTTTTATACTGGCGATGCAGTATATTATTCTTTCCCAGTAAAAGAAACCTTAGATACTTTCTCTGGAGTTACTCAAACTACATATCCAGAAGGAAATTTGGGAAGTAACTTCGAAGAGGGATTATACTTTATTAAAAGAATAGATGAAAATAATGTTCAATTTGCAAAAGGAAGATCTGATCTTTTCTATGGAAATTTTGTAAGTACACCATCTCCAGTAACTATCACTGGACAAGTACTTGAAGTTTATAATTTGAAAGGAAAAACTTTAGGAACGCAAAAACTCCTTAGAGAAATTTCCAAACCAGAAAAAGATGGCAAAAAATATGAGACCACTCCAGGAACTAAGACAGGCATATTTGTTAATGGAGTAGAACTTCAAAACTACAAATCAACTGATACTGTATATTATGGGTCTATCCAAAAAATTGACGTATCTGCTCCTGGAGAGGATTATGATATTATTAATCCGCCAATTTTGCACATTAGTGATTCTGTAGGGACAGGGGCTACTGGTTATGTTTCTGTTTCGGGTTCTTTAAAAGAACTTAGAATAATTTCACCAGGATTTAATTATATTGAAACTCCAGTCATCAAAGTAACTGGTGGAAATGGAACAGGAGCAAAAGCGGCTGTTAAATTAAATCAAGTTACTCATTATATAAATTTCAATTCAACTGTTCTTGGACAAAAAGTAGGCATAGGAACAACTGTATCTACAATTGGTTTTACTACATATCATAAGTTTACAAATGCAGAAAAAGTTCTATACAAAAATAATGGAGGGCAGGTAATTTCTGGTCTTTCTACCAATTCTGTCTATTATGTAAACGTTGTCGATCCTTATACCGTAAAACTACACCAAACAGAAAATCAAGCAGTACTTGGAGTCGGAACTGTTGTTTTACTTGACTATGGAACAGGAAATCATACACTCGAATCAGTATCCAAGAAAAATGTAATTTCAAAAATAAACATAATTTCTGAAGGTCAAGGATATACTAATAGAAAACTAACAACTGGAATTGTAGGAATTAATACCGCGAGTAATACTATTACTATTCCAAATCATAATTTTTCCACGGGAGAAAGAATTGTTTATGATGTGGATGGTACTTCTGTAGTTGGATTGATTCCAAAAACAAGTTATTATATTGATAAGAAAGATAATGATTCTTTCAGATTATATCAATCTGGAATTGGATCTGATGGACAAGTTTATAATACAAAATTGTATGCAGATTTAAGAAATGTTGGATTAGGAACTCATATTTTCAATTATCCGGAAATAGAAGTTACTATTGAAGGAAAGATTGGCATTTCTTCGTTATCAACAGAAGATTTTAAGGCAAGAGTTCAACCAATTTTTAGAGGTTCCGTCGAATCTGTTCATTTATCGAATGATGGAGTTGGATATGGATCTTCTGAAATTTTAAACTTTAATAGAGAACCTTTAATAAATCTTCAAACTGGAGAAGAAGCACAATTAACTCCAATTGTCAATAACGGACAAGTTGTAGAAGTTTTAGTAAATTCTAAAGGATCTGGATATAATTCATCTCCAACTCTACAAGTTGTTGGTTCTGGTGTTGGAGCAGTAATAACTCCAGTAGTAGTAAACGGACAAATAGAATCAGTAAACGTCATTCATGGTGGAGTATCCTACAATAGACAAGATACATCCATTAATGTAATTTCATCAGGAAAAGGTGCTAAGTTTTCTGCCACAATAAAAACTTGGACTGTTAATAATGTTATTGCTAACTATGAGCAGTTTACTGGAGATGATGGATTTATTACAAATGGAACGAATCTACAATATGGTCTTCAGTATACGCATTTATATTCACCAAGATCCCTAAGACAATCCTTATTTGGCATAGACTCAAAAGGAAATAAAGTATATGGATCTGTAGATCTAAAAATCAATAATGGTTTTGAAATTGATTCATTGTATCACTCTCCAATTATAGGGTATGCATACGACGGAAATCCAATTTACGGACCATATGCATATTCTACTCTGACAGGGGGAGTAATAAAACAAGTTAAGAGTGGTTATAGATTGAGTCTTGCAAATGATCGCCCTCCATTCCCAGAAGGATTTTTTGTGGAGGATTACACCTTCTATCCAAGTTCAGATCCACTTGTATTAGATGAAAATAATGGAAGATTTTGTGTCACTCCAGAATATCCAAATGGCACATATGCATATTTTTCATCTATAAGTGAAAAACCAGATTCTACTGGAATTTATAAAGGATATAAGTCACCAGTATTTCCTTATGTTGTAGGAAATTGCTATAATAATATTCCAAACAATTATAACTTTAAATCATTATCTAATCAAAATGATGTTGATTTAAATCAAACTAATTACATCAGAGTTACAAATACTCATAAGATAAAAGGAAAGCAAAGTTCATACAATTACATAGATATTCCAAATAGTTTAAATCAAAAGACAGAGATTAAATCTACATCTAAAGGTTCGATTGATGGAGTAGGAATTGTTACAGGTGGACAGAATTATAAAGTAGGTGATAGACCAATTATCAACTTCGAAGGAAGTGGAGGTTATGGAACTTTACTTGAAGTTGACAAAATTTCAGGAAAAGAAATTACATCTATTAGTGTTGCCACTAGTTCAATCTCTAATGTTGAATTTTTGCCAATATCAAATGGGGGATCTTTCTTGGCGATTGCTCCAAATCCTCATTATTGGGCAAATACCAATAAGGTAGTCGTATCTGGTCTAAGCACTACAAACACCCTCCTTGCAGGGGCATATAGAGCAGGTATATCAACAGATAGATATGTCCTCACTGTTGGAGTTGGTACTGCTGGTGTTACTGGAATAGTAACGTACTTAAATATTTTTGGTGATTTATCTTATCCATCTTTAAAGGAAAATGATATCCTTTCGATTGGAACTGAAGATGTAAAAGTTTTATCTGTAGATCACGAAACATCAAGAATAAGAGTTCTTAGAGGTCAAAATGGCACTGTTTCTACAGCGCATACAAATACAACAACAATAAGACAAAATCACAGAAAATTTAAGATTAATGTAGGATATAAAACGACATTCAATTATACAATAAACAAAGAGTTTTACTTCAATCCGATTGATTCTCTTGCCCTAACCGTTGGAATTGGAACAACCATAGTTTTTTCAAATCCAGGAGCAGGAAAGACAAATATATTTGTCCCACAAAAATCAATTTATCTTCCAGATCACGGTCTCAAAACTGGAGATCAAATTCTATACAGAACTTATGGAGGAGATCCAATCGAAGTTTCTGTCGGTGGCATTAGTGCTGATTATTCAGTATCAGATCAGGAAATTTTTTACGTTGCAAAAATTTCTAATGATTTGATCGGCATTGCAACAGTTAAAGTTGGTCTCGGATCCACAGGTTCCTTTGTGGGTGCTGGAGATAGTATTAGAGAATCATCTACATTATATTTTACTGGTATTGGAACTGGTGTATATCATAGCTTTAAAACACAATATCCAAATGTTGTTACTGGATCAGCAGAAAAGAATGAGGTAACAGTATCTCTTGCGAATACTCACGGACTTTTTAATAATGAAACAGTATTTGTCGATGTAAACGTTGGAGGATCTAAAACTGTTACTGTAAAATATAATGACAAAGCAAGAAGAATCTTGATTGATCCAAAATCATTCACTTCTGTTGGCGTAAACACCTCAAAATCAGAGATTACAATTACCAATCATGGATTCAGATCTGGCGATAAGGTCGTTCATACTACTACCTCGAATGGTTATGGTCCTATTGATGGCGAATTATATTATGTTATTGTTGTCGATAATAATACCATCAAACTATCACAGAAAAAATCTGATGCATTAAGTTCCATTCCTTCTTATATTGGAATTACTAGCGCGTATTCTGGAGAAATTGGATTAGTAAATCCACCTATTCAAGTTTATGAAGATTCCACTCTTGTTTTTGATGTTTCAGATTCTTCCTTGAGATTCTTGCAGCAATCCACAGAATATTCTGCATTTGAAATGCTATTCCATTCTGATTTATCATTCAATAGTGTTTTTGAATCTTCCAGAACTTCAAATCAATTTGAGGTTTCTAGAATTGGCGAAATAGGAATATCTTCAAACGCAAAAGTGCAGTTGAAGATAAACAAAAATATTCCAAAAGTTTTGTATTATAATTTTTCTCCAATAAACACAAACATTATTCCAGAAGAAAAATCGACAATTATTAGAGATGATGGAGTAACTGGATATAATGAAATTGTTAGAAATAAGAGTTTATATTCCGGAAAGCATAATGTAACTGTTTCATCCGGAACAACTTTCAAATATACACTCGACAAGCAACCAGAGTCTACTTCATATGAAAGATCTTCTTCCATATTGCATTATTCGACAAATTCTAAGAACGCATATGGACCTATAGAATCAATTTCTATTAAAAATGGAGGAAATAACTTTAGAAGACTTCCAGGTTTGTCTACATCCTTTATTTCTGATTTAGGTAGCAATGCAATATTATCACTGTCGGGATCTAATATAGGAAAAATTGTATCTAAAAAGATAATTGATATTGGATATGACTTGCCATCCGATAAAACTTTAAAACCAAAAGCAAAATTACCACAAGTTTGCACTATCGAATCTCTTTCTTCAATAGAAAGTATTTCTATAACTTCTTTTGGAAGAGGATACACTGTTGCTCCGCAATTAGTCCTTATAGATGGAAGAAGAAAAGAAGTACTTCCAGAAGTCGATTTGAAATTCAAACTGGGAGACGTGAAGGTTGAGATTCTCAAAAATACATATGCACTGTCCAGAACCACTCCTATTATAATACCAATCTATAATTCCAATGGTGTTGGAATTTCTAGCTTATCATTCAATTCTTCAGATCAAACAGTTACAGCAACTTTATCAGTTGGATTTAGTACAGCAGAGTCCTTCCCGTTCAATGTTGGAGATGAAATTTTTGTAGAAAATGCAAGTGTAACTGGAGCAACTGGAAACATTAAGGGATTTAATTCTAACGAATATAATTACAATTTCTTCGAAGTCACACAGGTATCGAAAAATATTGGTGGAATTGGAATTGTTACTTATAGTATGTCTAACGTTTTGGATGATAATGGCGATGTAGCTAATTTTGATGCTACTAATTCTGCAGTAAGGATTATTCCTCGCAAATACATGCCTACATTTGATGTCAAAGTCAGCTCAAATTCATTTGCTATTGGAGAAACTGCTAAATTTGGAAATAATAATGAATGCATTATTGAAGGATATAATTCAAATGCAAATATCTTAAAGGTAAGAGCACAAGAACAAATATCTGTTGGCGATATTATTGAAGGAAAATCTACACAAACAAAAGCAACTGTTAATGAAGTTGAAAGTTATGATGGATTCTATTCCATTGAAAGTTCTTCCTTAAGAAAAGGAGGATGGGAAAATAATGCTGGATTCTTGGGAGATAATTCTACTAGACTCCAAGATAATGATTATTATCAAAACTTCTCATACTCGATCAAATCAAGAGTTCCATTAGAAACTTGGGACGATGCTGTTAGTTCATTAAATCACACCACCGGATTTAAGAAGTTCTCTGACTTGCAAATTGAATCTAAACTCGATTATGTTTCCAATCGTGATCTTGTTGTCGATCTTCCTGCGCCAAACGACATTCCTGGAATTCAAGTTATTGTCGATTTAATTGGAATGGGAGATCTTAATTGTGTTTATGATTTCGACTTAGTAAAAGAAAATTCATTCACAGTTGATGGAAAAATAGTATCCGATGAAATAATTTTCCAAAATGCAATTCTTACTGATTACTCAGAATCTATTGGAAATAGAGTATTGATTATTGATGATATTTCGTATCTGTTTAATAGCAACCCAAGACCAACAAGATTTAGTCCAGTTGCTAGATTTGACCTTGCAGATAGTAGAGTTAGAAAATTTATCACATATGCAAAAGACATTAGATACACTGGAGAAAGACAAGTACTCTTAGTAACTCTTCTTTATGATAATGATAATCTTTCATACATGAATCAATTTGGAAGAGTTGAATCTGTTTCCGATCTCGGATCTTTTGACTTCGCTATCTCTGGAACTGAGGGTGTTCTTAATTTCTATCCAGTAAAATATTCCTTAAATGATTATGCAGTTTCAGCTTTAACCATTGGAATTAATGATTCCTACGTTTCTGGTCTTGGAACAACTACCATTGGAGATAGTGTAAGAATCGTAGGAGCTTCAAAATCGGATGTAGTTTCTTCTATTGTTGAAATTCCAAGCTATTATAGTTCGGTTAAAGGAATTGTAGAGATAACAGGACATAATGGAGAATATGAGTACAACGAATTCAATTTGGTCCATAACGGAACTGAAATTGAATTTATTGATTATGGTCAGTTATCAAATCACAGTTATGATATATTCTCTGGATCTGGACTGGGAACTTTCTGGCCTTACATTAGTGGATCTACATTAAAAGTAGATTTTACCACTAACTTGGGACTATCTACAACTGGTTTTGGTGCTACCGTTAACGCTTGGTTTGTTGCTCTTGCTGACACAAATTATAGTGGAATTGGATCGACAGCACTTAGATATGGAGAACTTAAATCCTCCTATGTAGCTATATCATCATCATCAACTCCGACAACTCATATAGTATCGGATTATGTTGATCTTTATGATGGAGGTTATTTCTTAGTACAGGCATCAGACCCAGATAGCGGAGATCATCAATTCTCCGAAGTTGTCGCTGTTGATGACGATAGCGATGGTTTCATTACCGAATTTGCTATTCTTGAGACAAATCAAAATCTTGGAGTTGTAGGAATTTCTAAGACTGATGATATAACCAAGATAACATTTGAACCAGTAGCAGATAGAAATATCCAGGTCAAAGTTTTCTCCCATCTAATCCGTCCTACAAATGATACAGGAACAAATATAACATTAGATTTCAATAATTCTATCGTTGACAGTTATCAAGGTTTATATGAAGGCACCTTATCAAACATCAAGAGAGCTTTCCCACTTAACCATGACAATAATCCAATTTTTAGAAGAGAAGTAGACTGCTCATCTTCTACAAATGTCAATGTTTCAAACAATACTATTCAAATTCCAAACCATTATTTCGTAAGTGGAGAGGAAGTTCAGTATAGAGTTGCAGGAACAGGTTCATCTAATGCTATTGGAATTGCATCTACAAGTTTTGTTGGTGTAGGAATAACAACAAAACTTCCAGGATCAGTTTATATAATCAAACTTAATGAGTCAGAAGTTCAATTAGCAAGAACAGCTGCGGAAGCACTTGCTTATGTTCCTGTACCAATTAACATAACATCAGTAGGAATTGGAACATCACATAGTTTCACTTCTAAAAAGCAAAATTCAAAGGTCGTTGTTGCCATCGACAATGTTATTCAATCTCCAATTGTTTCTACAGCAATTACAGCAAGTTTAGCAAAAGCAACAACTACTACTGAAAATGTACTTGAATTTTCTGGAATTACGTCGTTCTTTGGAACAGATTTGATTCAAATTGATGATGAAATTATGAGAATTCAATCTATTGGTGTAGGAGCAACGAATAGTGTAAGGGTCAGAAGAGCATGGATGGGAACTGGTCTGGCTGGACACGGAACAGACGCTAAGATTACAAAAATTAATGGAAACTATAATATTATTGACAGTACAATTAACTTTGTAGATCCTCCATATGGACAAACTCCACTTTCCACATCCACAAACAAACCATCGGAAAGAGATTGGATCGGTATAACAACTGGATCTAAATTCCAAGGAAGATCTTTCATGAGATCTGGTACTCAAGGTTCAGATGAAGAAACATACACAAGAAATTACATCTTTGATGATATTTCTGAAAACTTTGACGGACAAACTAAGGTATTCACTCTCACTTCATCGGGATCAAGTGTAACTCAAATAGCAGACAAAAATGCTATTATCACAATTAACGATATTTTCCAAGGTCCAGGTCTTACAAGAGATTATACTTTAATTTCTGATGAAACTGTCGGAATAACATCAATCCAGTTTACTGGAACAGCAAGTTCCGTGGGTTATGATGTTAATAATGCATCTATTCCTGTTGGTGGTGTTATCGTTTCTGTTGGTTCTACATTTGGATTTGGATTGCAAGATTTAGTTTCTGCTGGTGGAACCGCTGTTGTTTCTGCAGCTGGAACAATCGCATCAATTAGCATTGGAAATAGCGGATCTGGATATAGATCAGGAATTCAAACTGTTGTCAATGTTGGAGTTTATACATCTTCAACCTCAACTTACAGTATAACCAACATCGGAACAGCAGCAATTAGTAATGGACACATTGTTAGTGTTGCTATTACAAACCCAGGTGCAGGATATACTAACACTAGTGCTCCTTACGTAGTATTTGATGCTCCACTTTCTTATTCCAATATACCTCTTGTCTATAGTTCACAATCAACACCAGGTTTCGGGACAGAAGCAAAAATTAATATTGTTGTTGGATCTGCTTCCAGTGTCGTTGATTTTGAAATTATTAATCTTGGATATGGTTATGGAAACGGAGAAATCCTTACAGTTGAAACTGGAGGACCCACAGGAATTCCAACTGATCCAACTAAACCATATAGCGAATTCCAAATATCAATTCAACAAATTTTCAATGATAGATTTGCTGGATGGTCAATTGGACAACTTCAGATAATTGATGACGTATCATCGCAATTTAATGGCACTGATTCAATTTTCCCAATTAGAGTTGCGGGTGATTTGATTTCTATTAGATCTTCTAGAGGATCAAACATCGACGTTCAAGCAACATTATTGGTATTTGTTAATGATGTTCTTCAAGTTCCAGGAGAAGGTTATTTGTTCCCAGGTGGAAGTTTGATTGAATTTACAGAACCTCCAAAATCTGGAGACACTTGCAAGATCCTTTTCTATAAGGGAAGTGGTGATATTGATGTTGTCGATAGAGATATTGTTGAGACTGTAAAGGTTGGAGATGAACTGACTATTAATTATAATCCAGATTTAGGACAAACAACAATTTTCCAAGAAGAAGCAAGAACAGTAACAGAAATCAAGTCAATTGATTTTGTTGGCACTAATCCTTACTTTGGACCAGGAAATAGTGATAATGAACAAATGATTAGACCAGTTACTTGGTGCAAGCAAACTGAAGACAAGATTATTGATGAAAAAGAAGTTGGAAAGGACAGAGATCATTACGAAGCGAATATATTCCCAACTGCTTATGTCACACAAACAGTAGGAACTGGTGTAACGATTATCTATGTCGATACATTAAGAACCTTGTTTAATGCTGCAAATGAAAACAATGCATCTTTACTCTTCCAGAATAAGATTAACATCTTATCACAGGATTCATTCACTTCCGCTGCTGCTACAGCAACAGTTTCTTCTGCGGGAACTATAACTTCATTTACAATCAGCGATGGTGGATCTGGATTTGCATCCATTCCTTCTGTAACTCTTTCCAATCCAATTGGAATTGGATCAACGGCGTCTGCTACAGCAAGTATTCTCAATGGGTCTGTTGTTGCTATTGCAGTTTCCAATCCTGGATCTGGATATGCATCGACAAATCCTCCAAAAGTCCTTATTCAAGATGAACCATCTGTATTAGAAACTGATAATGTTCAGAGTTATAGTGGAGATTATGGAACAATTGTAGGATTTGGTGTTACTACTAGTGGTTTGACCACAAAAGTAATATTTGATCTTTTCATTCCTACAGATTCAGATCTAAGAGGAACCCACTATGTTTCTTCCGCAAGCACTATTAGCGGAATTAGCACTGGTGACTATTTTGTAGTCAGAGATTCCAATATTGGTTTTGCAGTAACTAATTTTGAAACTAGAAGAACCAACAGCACCACAATCGGTATTTGCAAATCTCATTTTGATGGCGTATATCAAGTAAATGACTTCCACGTAACATTTAGACCTGTTACTGGAATTGGCACCGTATCTGTAGTAAGAGTATTTGCTAATGTTGCTGGACTTGGTTCCCAAAGTCTTTCAAATATTACTGGAATTGGATCTGTTGGATTGGGAGTTACTTCCCTTGGTGGAAATATTGAGTATTCTCAAGTTGCAATTAGTAGTGTAACTTTCGATAGTAGCACAATTACTTTCGATAGCACATTATATTCCTTTGATAATCAAGGAAATATAACTGGTATTGCTTTCAGCGGCAATGTTTTGGATTCTGCATTCTTCGGAAGATATAGTTGGGGTAAAATTGTTGTTGAAGGAAGAACTTCTTCGAACGAATTTAATTTCTATGGAGATAATGGTGTCACTGGAATCAGTACTTCTGCTCTGATTACAAGAGAAAGATACTTAAAATATAGGAACTACATTAATTAAACCTAAATACTTTTAAAATCTTTTGCGATAATGGCAGTACAAGGAATAGGCACAGGATCTAGTCCAAATGATGGAAACGGTGATAGTCTACTAGCAGGTGCTCTAAAAATAAATTCTAATTTTGATGAATTATATACTCTCCTTGGAGATGGGACCACATTAACTTCCAATGTGGTCAATGAACTTGTTGCAGGAAGCAATGTTTCTCTTTCTGCTACAACAGGAAAAATTACCATCACTGCAACTGGAACCTCAAGTGCATTAGATTCTGTTTGGAGAACTACAGATGTAGGAATTAACACAGTTTCTAACGTTGGAATTGGAAGCACTGGTCCTGAGTCAGCATTAACCGTTTCTGGAGACGCTAAAGTTTCTGGTGTTGTCACTGCAACTTCTTTTGTTGGAAATTTAACTGGTGATGTAACTGGTGGTGCTACACAAGTATTCATTAGTACAACCACTTCCAACTCAATAACTAATACTTCATGGTTAGTTCCTTTTGTTGATGGATCTGGTGGTTCAAATAAACCACTTTATATTACTGGCGCTGGATGGGGGTTAAGATGGTTCAATCCATCTAAAGCACTGTTCGTTACTAATTCCACTGATGCGGATCAATCTGCTGATCCTGGAGCAGGAAAGGTAATTATTAGACCCAATGATGTAACAATTGGGGCAAATGTCAAAATTGATGGAAGTTCCGGAATTATTACCGCAACTACATTGGAAGGTAATGCCACAGGTCTTACTGGAACTCCAGATTTGAATGTTGGAATTGTAACTGCTGTTAGTTTTGTTGGATCTGGTACTGCTCTAACTGGTGTTTCTGTTGGTAGCACCGATTATGTCACTGGTATAGCAATTACCATGGCAACAGGAAACTTCAGTGGAAATGTTTCTATTGGAGGAACCACTTCTATTGAAGGTGGTGTAACATTAGTAACTAATAATTCGACTGTTGCTGGCACTATTGGAACAACTGGAGAAATTAAACAAATTGGTGGAGTTCCATTTTATTATGATGGATCTGCCTGGAGAGAGTTTGTTCTTTCTACAGGTGTTAGCACTACTCAAACTGCGGATACCAGTTGGGACAATGTTATCTTAAGATCTACTTATGATACAGACTTTTATGATTCTAAATTCGAAGTTCATCCAATCCTAACTGGAGCTGGTGCTACTACTGTATCCAGTCCTGTTAAAATAGGAACAAAATCATTCAGAAATAATGGATCTACTGGTGCTGGTATATCTTATGCATATAGATCTGAATATGACTTCACTGGTCCATGGACCATAGAATTTTGGATTTACCACGATGCAACTCCTTCGGATTATCAAACTTTAGTATCACAGTGGTCAATGACCGATACGTCTAATAATTGGACATTTGGTATAATACCAGCTTCTACAAATATATACTGGTACTGGTCAAATGAAGCAAAATCAACTAACCAATACGTGGGATACGTACCGACAGCAACTTTCAACAGTACTTATTTAAACAAATGGGTACATTATGCACTTGTCAGAGAATCTGATAATGGTTCCATACACTTTTACATCAATGGTGTAGAATCATCTAGTACAATTACGGATCAAGTCATCGACAATGATATAACTAGCACCAACGGAGCTGGATTGTATATTGGAGGAATAGAGAGCGACATCATAAACACTTTTAGTTGGAATAATTCCGGTTCTATCGATGCTTCCTTTGATGATATTAGAATCTCGACCGTAGCAAGATATACTTCGGTAGGAGTTGCTACAACTGCCACATTTACTCCTTCTACTACTGCTCTTGAGACGACAGGAACACTTACTAATGCATATACTCCACCTGGAAACAAACGTGGAGTAATTACTCTTGGAGCAACTCCAAGTTGGAAAGGAACTCCAGGTTGCACAGTTTCCCAACAATCTAGTGGAAATTATCGTGTAAGTTTTGCAACTTCATACATTAGTAATCTTGATTATTCAGTTCTTTCACAGGCAACTGATCAAGGATATGCTTCATATGTCGGTATCGCCAGATCAACTGAACATGTAGATATTTCGGTCAATAGACAGAGCAATGATGCTGCTGTTGATACTGGTTATTTGACTGTTCAGATAACTAATCTATAATCCTCAATAAATAACTAAAAAATTTGCAAAATGGCTGCAATAATCACTGATCAGATAAGAATTTTAAATGCTAGTAATTTTGTTTCTGGTGTAACGACCGGAACAGATAGTTACTACACTTGGATTGGACTTCCCAATCCAAGTGACTATAAAAGTGACTGGGATGTAAGTCCTCCTTCACCGAAGGACAACTTTGACGAAGAGAATGCATATTGGGACAATATGATTGCTCTGAAAAAAATTAATGAATCTGATATCAGACAAGTAGTTACTAAAAGGGTTTGGTCTTCTGGAACCAAATATGAGATGTACCGTCATGACTATAGCAGAACCAATACTGCTAAAGTTTCTGGTGCATCGAATCTTTATTCGACACCCTTCTATGTTCTAAACAGTGATTATAGAGTTTATATTTGTCTTCAAAACGGAACAAGTCCAGAAAACCCATCAGGAAGACCTTCCCTCGATGAACCAAGATTTACAGATTTAGAACCAAGAGCAGCTGGAAATAGCGGAGATGGTTATATCTGGAAGTATCTTTATACAATTAAACCATCCGAAATTGTAAAATTTGATTCTACATCATATATGCCAGTTCCTCAAAACTGGAGTACAAATGCAGACGTATCTCCAGTAAGAGATAATTCTGTCGATGGATCAATTAAGATTGTAACAATTACCAACAGAGGTGTTGGTGTAGGAACGGCAAACCAAATCTACACCAGAGTTCCTATTAAAGGGGATGGTGCTGGTGGAGAATGCACATTGGTCATCAATAATGATCAGCAAGTTGAATCAATTACGGTTTCCAATCAAGGAAGCGGATATACTTATGGAAATATTGATTTAGATGCTGGTAATGTTCCAGTTTCTACAACAAAACCTTTGTTTGATGTTATAATTTCACCTCAAGGTGGACATGGTGCAGACATTTATAGAGAATTGGGAGCAAATAACGTTCTTCTTTATTCTAGAATTGAAAATGATAATGAAAATCCAGATTTTATCACTGGAAATCAAATCGCAAGATTGGGTCTTGTAAAAAATCCAAAAGTTTATAATTCTTCCCAAATTTTAACCACAGATAAAGCTAGTTCTGCTTATGCTATTAGACTTACTGGAATTGGATATAGCACGGCAACATTTACAGCAGATTCATATATTACTCAAACAATTGGAACGGGACAAACTGCTGCTGGAAGAGTGATTAGTTATGATCAAGTAACTGGTGTTCTTAAGTATTGGCAAGATAGAACCGTTGCTGGATTTAATACTGTAGGAACTGCACAAAGCAATCCTCAATATGGATATGATATGTTTAGATTCACTGCTTCTCCTTCAACCGGAGGATCTTTAAATATTAATGGTGGATCTACTACCCTGTCTATCAGTACAAACTTTGCGGGTATTTCGACCGTAATAAATAATAAAACCTACTACTTGGGTCAATCTTTTGTCTCTGGTGTGTCTAATCCAGAAGTTCAAAAATACTCTGGAGACATTTTGTACGTTGATAACCGACCTGCTATTACAAGGTCGTCTAGTCAAAAAGAAGATATCAAGATCATTTTGCAGTTCTAAAAAGTCATGCCACAAGAAATTAACCTTAACGTATCACCATACTTCGACGATTTTGATTCGGGAAAGGATTATTACAAGGTACTTTTTAAACCTGGTTATCCCGTTCAAGCGAGAGAACTGACCACACTTCAATCTATTCTTCAGAATCAGATTGAACAATTTGGACAATCTTTTTACAAAGAAGGCGCTAAAGTAATTCCGGGTCATTTTGGATACAATAAGTCTTATTATGCAATAAAAATTGACAATATTTCAAATGGCATTCCTGTAGATGCATATCTTACTGAACTCGTTGGACTTAAAATTACAGGTAGAAATTCTGGAGTAACAGCTGTTGTTTCTGGATTTTTGTATTCAAATGTTTCAGAAACTTCTAATGCGACCTTATATGTAAATTATCTAGGATCAAGTACAACTGATAACGCCTCACAATTTTTCAGTGATGGTGAAGATTTGTTTGCAAGCGATTCTATTATTACAGGATCACTCAGTAGTCCAGTAATTGAATCAGGAGAAACTTTTGCAACAACAATTTCTAATAATGCAAATGCAACTGGATCTTCGTTCTCCATATCAGAGGGAGTATACTTCATACGAGGAAGATTCGTATCTGTTAAGGATGAAACTCTAATTTTAGAACAGTATTCATCAAATCCTTCTTATAGAGTCGGTCTTTATGTAAATGAAGAAATCGTAAATGCTGATGAAGATGATACTTTAAATGACAATTCTCAAGGATTCAACAATTATTCTTCTCCTGGAGCAGATAGACTTAGAATTACTGTTTCTCTTTATAAAAAACCTTTAGATGATAAAGATGATGCTAATTTCGTAGAATTAGTCACTATCAAAGACGGCGTTTTAAGAAGTCAAGAAAAGACAGAACTCTCCAATAGAGTTGGGGATGAAATTTCAAGAAGAATTGCTCAAGGAACTGGAGATTATTATATTGATCCATTTTTAGTTTCTGCAAAAGAAACTTTAAATGATCTGAAAGGAAATGATGGTATTTTTAGAGAAGGACAACTTACTTCTAATGGTTCAATTCCATCACCAGATTTAGCGACATATCAAATTTCTCCAGGAGCAGCAGTAGTTAGAGGATATGATATAAAAACTATTGCTCCAACTTTTATAGATTTTCCAAAAACAAGAACAACAAAAACTTTAGAAAATCAATCAATAATTTATAATACCGGATCCACACTTGTTCTGAACAGAGTTTTTGGATCTCCTACTATTGGGGTAGGAAATACTTATGTTTTAAGTTTAAGAAATGAAAGAGTTGGACTTGGATCTACTACTCCTGGCGGAAAAGAAATCGGGGTAGCAAGAGTATATGATTTCAAGTTAGAATCTGGATCATATGATAGTGAAAATTCAAATTTAAATAGATGGAATATTTCTCTGTTTGACGTGCAAACAGTAACAGAAATTAATTTAAATGAACCAATCACTTTATCCGTTCCAACCTTTATAAAAGGCAATAAGAGTGGAGCAACAGCTTACTTAAACAGTTCTGTTGCTGCTGGAACAGCATTAACGGTATATCAGACATCTGGGGATTTTCTTGTAAATGAGACTTTCTCTTTTGATGGAATTTCGAATACTAGAGTAGCAACTTCAGTAACTTCATATGGAATGTCGGATGTTAAGTCCGTTTATGGAGTAGTTGGAGCAGCAAATTCTTTCACTGCGGATGTTTTACAGACACCTTCTTTATCCATCGGAATCGCAACTATCAGTGCTATCGATGTAGAAACAGGGTTTAGTTCAATTCGTTCTTCGAATGAATTTTTCCCAGGATCAATATCTATCAATAATCTTGTAAGATTTACTGATACATCTCTTCCAAATCCAGTTATCGCTAGAGTTGTTAGTGTAGGAACTACTCATGTAGTAATTGCAGGAGTTGCCACAGTAACAGGAATTACATCAAGCAAACTTCCAGATTCTACTCTTCAAGTAACTGATTTAACATATCTTACAACAAAATTAGGCGATTCTACAGACAATACTCTTTATACTAGACTCGCTAGAAAAAATATTTCAAATGTTTCTATAAACAATACTAATTTGACTGTACGAAAAACATACAGTAATTTGATTATTGATGCAACTAAAAAATTATCCACTACTGTAAGTGCTGGAACAGATCTTCAATTTTTACCTTTTGATGAAGAAAGATATACACTGTTTAGATCTGATGGAACATATGAAGTATTGACATCTGATAAATTCGAATTTAGTTCTGACGCAAAAGAACTGCAAATTTATAATTTAAGTGGTTCAAATACTGGAGCGACCTTAGTTGCTACTCTCACAAAAACTAAAGTAAAAGAAAAAGTAAAAAGAAAAAATAGAGTAGGAACGCTTTTGATTCCATACTCAAATAACTCTGCTTCTGGTGTAGGAACTACTTCCATCAATGATGGTCTTACATATGGCAATTATCCATATGGAACAAGAGTACAGGATAAAGAAATTTCGTTGAATGTTGGAGATGCTACGGATGTTTTGGGTGTTTTCGAGTCATTTGGAACTTCTGAACCTTTTGCTCCTCAAATGACTTTAGTCACCATTTCTGGACCAAGCAGCAAAACTTCTGATTTGGTTATTGGTGAAGAGTTTGTTGGTCAGTCCAGCGGAGCAGTTGGAATGGTAGCAGAAAGAATAGATGATAATACTATTTCTTTCATCAGTCTGAATGAAATTGGATTCGCTGAAGGAGAAACTGTAATTTTTGATGAAACCGAAATTCAATCGGTAATTTCTAGTTTAACAACATCTAGCATTAATATTTCGAATAACTATACATTCAAAAATGGTCAAACTGGCACTATTTTGGGTCATAGTTCCATCATTAGATCACAAAAATATGCTGCTCCAACAAGAAAGTTAAAAATTTACTATACTAATGGATTTTTTGAATCTTCTGATGATGGAGATTTCGTAACTGCAAATTCTTATAAAGAATTTAACTATACAAATGATATCCAGTTTATAGGAAACTCAAGAAATACTGATATTATTGACATTAGACCAAAAGTAACGAATTATAATGTATCTGAAGGTTCAAGATCTCCTCTTGAATTCCATGGAAGAACATTTGGATCTACAGGCAATAGTGCATCAAACGTTCTTGCGTCTGATGAAGCAATTACTTTGAATTATTCTTATTATGTTGGAAGAATTGATAGAATTTTCTTATCTAAAGATGGCAAATTCCAAGTAAAATATGGAATTCCTTCAGATAAACCAGAAAAACCAGTAAACGTAGATGATGCTATCGAGATTTGTCAAGCAACAATACCACCATATCTTTATGATGTGAAAAATGTATCTTTTAGCTTCTTACAGCATAAGAGATATACAATGAAAGATATTAAGAGACTTGAGGATAGAATCAGGAATCTTGAGTACTATACCACTCTTTCATTGCTAGAAACTGATACTAACAACTTGTTTATCGCTGACAATGAAGGTTTAAATAAATTTAAATCTGGTTTCTTTGTTGATAATTTCTCAACATTGCAACCACAAGATACAAGTAAAGAAGTTAAAAACGCAATTGATTATATTGCAAGAGAAGTAAGACCATCTCACTATACAACATCTATAGATCTTCAGCCATATCCAACAAAACTGTCGTCTGAAGATTTGAGATTTAAACAACCAACTGGAGTTAATATTAGAAGAGGAGAAGATGTTGTAACTCTTGATTATTCCGAAACAGAATGGTTGAAGCAACCATATGCAACCAAGTCCGAAAGCGTAACTCCTTTTATTCTTAATTTCTGGGAAGGAACAATCGCATTAACACCTTCATCTGACGTTTGGGTTGATCAAAAGAGAATTGATGCTAAAATTATTGAGGCTCAAGGAAATTATAATGAAACTCTTCAAAATGCTGTAGAAAATCTTGGCATTGATCCTCAAACCGGTCTTGCTCCAGTTGTTTGGAATTCTTGGGAAACTTTCTGGACAGGAAGAGAAGTTATTGGTGGAGAAAGAACTGTAACTAGATCTTTTGGTGGAGAATGGAGAGGAAACTTAGGGGGAGGTTGGAGCATTGCTGCTTATGGCACCAGAACCACTCAAGTTATTAGAGAACAAATTCAAGAAACTATTGATACTGGATATAAGACCAGAACTGGTACACAACAGCAATTTGTAGAGCAATGGGATAATACTTCTGTTGGTGATAGAGTTGTAAGTAAAGACTTGATCACAAGTATGAGATCAAGAAACATTACTGTTGACGGAAGAAGATTCAAACCTAAGACTAGAGTTTATGCTTTCTTTGATGGTGTTGATGTTACCAAGTTTGTTACACCAAAACTACTTGAAATCGACATGATTTCTGGTTCTTTCCAAGTCGGAGAAAAGGTAGTTGGAACTACTAGAGCAACTGGTCTTGGGGAAGAAAAAGATAAATCCAAACCATACATTAAGTTTAGATTAGCAACTCCAAATCATAGAGAAGGTGAATATAATGCTCCAACTGTGGTTTACCCCATCAATCCGTATACTGATGAGGCAATGCCAACTGTATATTCGTCAACATCAACTATTCTTAACGTAGATACTTATTCTTTGTCCAACCAGATAGATGGAGAATATTACGGATTTGGCGAAACTGGAATGATCCTAAAAGGAGAAACCAGTGGTGCTCAAGCAGTAATTTCAAACATGAGATTGGTGAGCGACATTGCTGCAAATGTACAAGGAAGTTTCTTTATTCCAGATGGTGATGTAATTGGATTCCCTAGATTTGAAACTGGATCAAAGACCTTTGAACTTAGCAGTGACAATTCAAACAATAGAGATCTTTCAAGTACTCATGGAGTCGAAACCTTCATATCTTCTGGAACATTAGAAACTGTTCAAGAAAATATTATTTCTGTTAGAAATGCAAGAATTGAAACTATAGAAACATCTCAAACCGAAGATGTAAGAAGAACCACAGGAACGGTTGTTGTTGATTCTCAAGTTATTTCGCAATCAAGCAGACAGGTTATTATTGGTTATTATGACCCTCTTGCACAAACCTTCTTTGTTGAAGATGAAACTGGAATATTCTTATCAAAAGTAGATCTTTACTTCAGAACTAAGGATGATGCAGATATTCCTGTTGGTGTTCAAATCAGAACCACTAAACTTGGAACACCAACACAAACTGTTCTTCCTTTCTCGGAAGTTTACTTAGATCCTGCAAATGTAAATGTTTCTAATGATGCATCTGTCCCAACAACATTTACATTCCCAGCTCCAGTCTATTTGGATGGTCAAACAGAATACGCTGTTGTAGTAAGATCAAATTCCGCAAAATATAGTGTATTCATCTCTAGAGTTGGCGAAAATGATCTTATTTCTCAAGAATTTGTTGCCCAACAACCTTATCTTGGATCTCTATTCAAATCACAAAACTCTTCTGTTTGGGAACCTTCTCAATGGGAAGATCTTAAGTTTACACTTTATAGAGCAGAATTTGTAGAGAATGGAACTCTTGAATTCTTCAATCCAACTCTTTCTGTTGGAAATGGTCAAGTCGCACCGCTCATTTCAAACCCAATTTCCTTAGAATCTAGAAGAATTAGACTCGGAATAACATCTGCACTCTTAGATTCTGATCTAACCCTCGGCAATACTATTATTCAGAAAAATTCCAATGCTTCTGGAAAATATGTCGGCGGATCTGGTATTTCTACAGGAACTCTGCAAGTAATAAATCCAGGTATAGGATATACTCCTTCTGCAGTTGATGGCGGTAGTTATACATTTACGGGAATTGCTTTAACATCTATCACTGGAAACGGAATTAATGCAACTGCAGATATTCAAGTATCTGGTGGAATTGTTCAAAGTGCTACTATCGTAAATGGAGGAAATGGATATGTTGTTGGTGATGTAGTTGGAGTATCTTCTCTTGGAAATTCTCCAGCAGGATCTAATTTAAGACTTTCTATTGTATCTATCGCAAGTACAACAGAACTTATACTTGAAAATGTACAGGGAGACTTTACAACTGGTACTGGATCAACTATCCAATATATTAATAATAGTCTTACCACTGTTGATATGAATAGTTCTAGTGGTGGTGGAGTGGAGGCAAATCTCGTTACTATCGAAAATACTGGTCTTTCATTCAAGGTAAATCATAAAAACCATGGCATGAATTTTGCAGGAAATAAGGTCATTATTTCTAATGTACAATCTGATGTAGCTCCTACAAAATTAACTTCCCCATATTCTATTGATTCAACTGACCCAATTTCTGTAGAATCGTCATCTAATTTTGGTTTATTTGAAAATGTTGGTGTCGGCACAACAAATATAGGTTATGTTGTTATTGGTGATGAAGTTATTTCGTATACTAGTACTAGTGCAAATCAAATCGGCGGTGGAATTGTTAGAGCTATTTCTGGAAACAGTAAAAATTATCCAGCAGGAACACCAGTTTATAAGTATGAATTAGGTGGAGTTTCGCTTAGAAGAATTAACAAACAACATGACGTATCCTCGTCTAACATTGAATTTGATTCTTACTATATTGATCTTGATATGTCTTCTAATGGCACAGATAGAACCGTTGGAACAAGTTATCCCAAATTGTACTTGGGAGAGCAAAAATCTGCTGGAGGAAAGACAGTAAAAGCAACACAAAATATTGCTTATGAAATAATTTCTCCAATGCTTCAGAATACAACTGTAAGGGGAACTTCTCTCAATGCTCAAATAAGAACAGTTACGGGACAAAGTATTGATGGATCAGAACAAACATTTGTCGATAAAGGATTTGAGAGTGTAACTATCAATCAAACAAATTATCTTGATAGTCAAAGACTTATTTGCTCAGAAGTTAATGAAAATGAATTTTTATCAACTTTACCGAACAGCAAATCTTTCAACATGAGAGTTTTACTTGGAACAACTGATTCTAGAATTAGTCCAGTTATAGATCTTCAGAGATCAAATATAATTCTAACATCTAATAGAGTTAATGCTCCTATTACCGATTACGCAAATGATCCAAGAGTAAACACTATTGATGAAGATCCTACTGCATTCCAATATCTTTCCAAAGAAAATAGACTCCAAACTCCAGCTTCTTCAATTAGAATCATTCTTGACGCGCATGTCAACGTTTTCAGTGATATTCGTGCTTTCTATGCAGTTGGAACAGAAGAAAACTTTGTACCTGTCTTTACTCCATTCCCAGGATGGAATAATATAAATGGCATTGGAAACGTTATTGATCCATCCTTAAATGATGGGAAACCATCTCAGTTTGTATCACAATCTTCATCATTAGGATTTACTCCTAATGAAATAGAATACAAAGAATATCAATTTGAAGTTAATAATTTGCCAGACTTTAGATTGTATAGAATAAAATTAGTATTAACCTCTACAAATCAAGCATATCCACCAAGATTTAAAAATCTAAGAGTGATTGCTCTTGCCTGATAGTTATGGATTATATTAAAGTTGAGGGTCACTCAAATTTAAAGAGAGACCCTCATACAAATTCCATCATCAATGATAATATGAAAGAATATAATGAATATATGAAAAGAAAAAACCTTAAATCTAAAGAGACTGATAAGATACAAAACATTGAGGATGATCTTGCTAGAATTAAGGATGATATGGATGAATTAAAAACCTTAATAAGGAGTCTTATCAATGGATCCAGACAAAATTGAACTCACAAATTTAAATAAATCTTTGACATATGTCAAATCTGCAAGAGAGATTGATAAAGTAGATGACATAGAAGTGTTGAGAAACATTGCTAAAACATATGTCAAATTATATCTTAAGCAACAAGAAGTTCTTGCTTTTATCGGTGTTCCTGGGTAAGAAAACATCGACCATAAATACTCAAAAAGTGTTGAATAAATGGCACAGCCTACGACTAGAGCAACTTTGATAGAATACTGCAAGAGAAAACTGGGTGCTCCAGTTTTGGAAATTAACGTTGCCGATGAGCAAATTGATGATCTTGTAGACGATGCTATACAGTTTTTCCAAGAAAGACATTTTGATGGCGTCTATCAAACGTATTATAAGTATAAAATAACTCAATCTGATATTGATAGAGGTAGAAGTAGAGGTGGATCTAATACTGCGGTAGGAATCGCAACCACCACTGCATCTACTACTATTGCTGGAGATAGTTCCGCAACTACATTTACTTTTGAGGAAAATAGCAACTATTTACAAGTTCCCCCCAATATAATTGGTGTAAATAAAATTTTTAAGTTCGATGGTAGCAATACTATCACCAATAACATGTTTAGTATTAAATATCAACTGTTCTTGAATGATATTTACTACTGGGGGAGCACAGAACTTCTTTCATACTCCATGGTAAAGTCATATCTAGAAGATATTGATTTTTTACTCAATACTGAAAAACAAGTAAGATTTAATAAGAGACAAGATAGATTATATTTAGATATTGATTGGGCATCAGCTACGACAAATGATTATATCGTCATTGATTCCTATAGCACATTAAACCCAAATGATTATTCTAGAGTTTGGAATGATTCATTCCTCAAACTTTATTTGACGGCTTTGATTAAAAAACAGTGGGGACAAAATTTAATCAAATTCCAAGGAGTTAAACTTCCTGGAGGAGTCGAATTAAATGGTAGACAAATATATGATGACGCACAAAAAGAATTGGATGTCATTATGGAAAAAATGTCCAATACCTATGAACTTCCTCCAATGGATATGATCGGATAGTCATATGTTAAATCCCTTTTTCCAGCAAGGTTCAAAAACAGAACAAAGTTTAGTACAAGATCTCATCAATGAACAGTTGAGAATGTATGGTGTTGAGGTTCATTATATGCCTCGACAATTTATTACTACAAAAACGGTAATTGAAGAGGTAATTGAATCTTCTTTTAAAGAAGCATATCCTTTAGAGGCATATGTAGAAAATTTTGAGGGATACAATGACAATACTGTCATTCTTTCCAAATTTGGAATACAGTCGCAACAGGAAATAACTTTAACTATTTCAAAAGAAAGATACGAAACTTATATTAGACCATTAGCACAACAAAACTCTTTAAATTTAGTCCCAGAAAGACCAAAAGAAGGAGATTTGGTTTATTTTCCACTTGGTGGAAGAATATTTGAAATAAAATATGTAGAGCACGAAAAACCATTTCATCAATTAAATTCTACATACGTTTATACTTTGAAATGTGAACTCTTCAGAATAGAAGATGAAGTTATTGATACTGGTATCGATGATGTAGATGATGAGCTTGTTGGAGGCACTAGTGTTGATGGATCAACTCCTCTTGGAGTTGGTGGTGCTATGTTGACTCTCAATATGGTTGGAGTTGCTTCTACTGCTACTGCTTCTACTGGTATCGTTAATGGATCAATTAATGCAATTTATATCAGTAATAGAGGTGGAGGTTATTCTTATGCTCCGCAAGTTGGATTTTCTTCTTCTCCAGAATACGGAGGAACTGGAATTGGAACTGCAATTATGATTGGTGGAATAGTTGTATGTAATAAGAATGTAGATCCTGCTGATAAATCCGTCCAAGAAATCAGACTTATTAATCCTGGATATGGATATACAGTTGCTCCTTTAGTTGCGGTTAGAGGAGATGGAACTGGATTTGCAGCTACAACGGGAATAACTACAGTTGGAGCAGTTGGATTTGTAACTATCACATATGGTGGATCTGGATATACCACAGCACCAACGGTTACATTCTCTTCACCTGGAACTGGAACGACTGCTATCGGTGTTGCTGCAATTAATTCAACTGGAAGTGTAACTGCTATCTATCTCACCAACTCTGGATCCGGTTATACTTCATCTCCAACAATTACTATTTCTGGAGCAGGATCAACTTCAATCGGAACATTCCAACTTAATGAAATTGTTACCGGACAAACATCTGGAACAATAGCAAGAGTTAAGAATTGGGATAAACCTACATCAGTTCTCGATGTTTATAATGTCAACGGAGATTTTATATATGGAGAAACCATAGTAGGTTCTGCATCTTCAGCAAGTTACAGATTGAAGAGTATTCAGGAATTCCCTAAAGATGATGGATTTACTTCAAATTCCGAAATTGAGGCGGAGGCTGATTTAATTTTAGATTTTACTGAACAAAATCCATTTGGAGTCCCCTAAACTGTTAAATAGTAATTATTAATCCTTGGCAAAATGTTTGAATATTTTTATAACGAAATTTTTCGAAAGACTATTATTGCTTTCGGTACCCTTTTTAATAACATCGAAATTCAGAAAACTGATTCTAACGGAGATGTAAGTAGCATCATTAAAGTTCCTCTTGCTTATGGACCTACACAAAAGTTTTTAGCAAGAATCAATCAACAAGCTGATTTAAATAATCCAACTGCAATGACATTGCCAAGGATGTCATTTGAATTTACTGGAGTTACTTATGATCCATCAAGAAAAGTAACTACAACACAAAGGTTTTTACAAAAAGATTCTTCTGACGGAACTAAAACTAGAAAGGCATATATGCCAGTTCCCTACACGATGCAATTTGAGTTATCAATTATGTCAAAATTAAATGATGATGCATTGCAAATAGTAGAACAGATTTTGCCATATTTTCAACCTCAGTTCAATCTCACTGTTGAATTGGCATCAGATATAAATGAGAAAAAAGATATTCCAATTATCTTAGAAAATATTACTATGATTGATGATTACGAAGGTGATTATACAACGAGAAGAGTTTTGACCTATACATTGAGATTTAGCGCCAAAACTTATTTGTTTGGACCAATTCCAGATGTTTCTGCAGATATTATCAAGAGAGCTACTGTTGCTATTGGTGCTGGTGATCCTTCAAATCAAAGAGAACTTACATATACACAAACAGCAAGAGCAATTAAAAATTATACTGGAAACGTTTTAACTTCTCTATCGGATGATGTTAAAACAACCGATACCTTAATTAAAGTCGATGATGCTTCTGGAATTGTCAAAGATACATATTTGGATATAAACCAAGAAGAAGTATATGTAAGACTTGTTAGTGGAAATAATATTACAATAGATAGAGGAGTTGATGGCACAACAATTAAGTCTCATTTGAAAGGAGATAGTGTCAAATCTATAACCTCCGAAGATAATAACCTGATTCAATTTGGGGATGATTTTGGATTTGACGGAACTGCATCATGAAAATGACTAAAAAATTCAACAAACTAAACGACTCCTTTGGAATTGAAGAAAATTCTATAGTTCCAGAAGTAGAGTCTGCTCCTATTGAGATTATTAACGATGATTCTGATGAAGAATTTGAAAAAACACCAGAGGTAAGAAAAGATTATAAGTATACAAGAAATCAATTATATTCATTAATAGAAAAAGGACAAGATGCTATTAACGGTATCTTGGAATTGGCAGCAGAAACAGAACAACCAAGAGCATATGAAGTTGCAGCGCAATTGATTAAAAACGTTGCAGATACTACTGACAAGTTGATGGATTTGCAGAAAAAATTAAAAGAGGTAGAAGAAGATACCAAACCAAAAGGTCCAACAAACGTAACTAATGCTTTGTTTGTTGGGTCAACTGCAGATTTGGCAAAACTTTTAAAGAACAAGCAACAAGAAGAGGATACTAAATAATAGTAAGAATATAAAAAGTTAAAATGTCCGTTGCCGCAGTAAACATAAGAATTGAAAAAGGCACTGATTTTGAATCAACTTTTACAGTCAATTCTACAGATGGATCTGCTTTCAATCTATCAAATTATAGTGCTACTGCAAAAATTAGGAAACATCCTAATGCTGGAACCGCAAAAACTTTTTCAACAACAATTACTTCATCTACGGGTGAAATAAAAATAACAATGAGTGATACAGATACCTCTGATTTATCATCTGGAAGAAATTACTATGATGTAGTTATTCAACATTCATCTACAGAGAAGAAAACAAAAGTATTTGAAGGAATGGCAATAGTATCGGATACCGTTTCCGTATAGTAAAATGGAATTTAAAGTAACTCTGGTAACAGGACAAAATTACAGTGTTCGTCTTAAAGAAGACAATAAATTCAAAGTAATTTCAAATCTTACGCAGGCAGCAGAAGTGGCTAATTTTTCAGATTTAGGAGATTTTGACAATACTGGTGTTCAGGACGGATGGGTTCTGATGTACGACTCTGCAACTGGAAAAATTAAAACAGTTAATCCAGATCTCGTGTTCAGTAAAGCTGTTGCGGATAACAGTCTTCCTAGTGAGTTTATTGATCAATTGGATGGAGATCTTGATGATAAGATCGATCTTGATGCGGGCTCTTTTTAGAAAAATTATAAATAATTACACTAAAAATATAATAAGGTATAATTAAGATGCCTGCACCTGTAATTCAATTTAAAAGGGGCAATTTAAGCAATCTTCCTGGTTTACAGGCTGGTGAACCCGCATTTACAACTGATACGTTCGACCTGTTTGTTGGATTATCTTCAACCACTGATGCCAATAAGTTTTTTGGTTCTCATAGATATTGGAATAAAGAATCTACAACTTCTGGAAGTTCAGTAAATTTAGTCGAAGGAACTTCCAACGGTTCCAGTTATATCAGTTTAAAATCTCCAGATTCTCTTGCTGGCGTCACTACATATACTCTTCCAGCAGTTCCAGTTAATGGATATTTTCTGAAAACAAACGCAGATGGAGAATTGTCTTGGGGACAAGCTGCGTCTTTTGCTGGAATCGTAACCTTTACCGATACTACAGAAAATACCTTAGGAAATGCGGACACTGGTGCTGTTCAAATTGATGGTGGACTGGGAGTTAATAAAAACGTTACTGTTGGTGGAAATTTAAACGTACAAGGATATTCTGAGTTTGTTGGTGTTGTAACATTCCAAGGTGGAACCATTAATCTTGGAGATTCTGATGCAGATGATATCAATGTTGCTGGTGAATTTGTATCCAACTTAATTCCAAATGCCACAGCTGAATATGATTTGGGAAATGGTGATAAGAAATGGAGAAGTTTAAATGTCTCTGGATTCTGCACAAGTGGTGGGTTAAGAGTTGCTGGTCCTGCACAAGTTGGATCTTTAACAGTCGATTCTGATTTAAATGTAATTGGCAATGTAACTATTGGCGGTACATCTTTAAGTGTTTCCGCACAGTCTCTTGTAATTCGTGATCCTGACATTGTTCTTGGATATAGAACAGATGGTAGCAATAACGATATTTCTACTGACACTACTGCCAATCATGGTGGTATCGCAATTGCATCTACAGAAGGATATCCTTTAGTAGATTTAGTAATTGCTGGAGTTGAAACATCTCCAGTAACTTATAAGAAATTGATGTGGTTTAAATCAGAGTCTTTCTCTGGTTTAGGCACAGATGCATGGTTATCAAACTATGCTATTGGTATTGGAAGCACACAGTTCCCAACAGGAACAAGATTAGCTGCTGGAAATGTTCAGTTTACTCAAGAAGATTTATCAGTTGTAAGAAATATCAATGCTTCTGGTGTTGGTACATTTGCTGGCGCACTTTACGTTGCAGGACTCGAAATTAGTGGTGGCGCTTCTATTGGAGAAGATATTAGAACAAGAAACTTAGATGTATCTGGAATTACAACGTTAGGTAATACAAGTACAGATATAGTTCAAATTTATGGTGATGCTAATTTTATTGCTTCTGTTCAAGCAGTAAACATCAATTCAAGTGGAATTGTAACTGCTACTACTTTTGATGGTAATTTAGCGCTTTCAAATGTTACTGGTCTTGGTGCTAATGTTTCTACATTCTTAGCAACTCCTTCCTCCGCAAACTTAGCAGCTGCAGTAACAGATGAAACTGGCACTGGTGCTCTCGTATTTGCAAACAGTCCAACATTAATAACTCCTGCTCTTGGAGATGCATCTGCTACTACATTAACTACAAGTGGCGATGTAATAGTTGGAACCGCCATGAGCGCTCCAACTGTAAGAACAGCAACGATTACTCATTCTAACGGTACTAATGCTGCTACAATTGATTCTAGTGGAAATTTAACTGCATCTCAAAATTTAACAGTTACAGGAAACCTGTATGTTAATGGATCAACCACTCAAGTAAATACTTCTTCGATGACCGTCGAAGACAGAACAATTGAGTTAGGTTTGGTAGATGGTTCTGCTCCTTCATCAGCAACTACTTGGGACCTTGGTGTTCTCTTCAATTATAATTCTTCAGGTGCTAAGAAGTCTGCTGTTCTTTGGGAACATGCTGATGGAAGATTTAAGTTTGGATCACAAGTAAGCGATGGTGGAGGAACTGATAACGATAGTCCACAAATTACCGTTTCTAACTATGCTGCGATTGAAGTAAGTTCAATTTGGATTAATGATTGTGCTGGACAATCACAATTAATTGATTGTTCTGGAGGAGTGAGAACACTTCAAAACATAACTATCGATGGCGGTTCGTTCTGATAGATAAAATATAATTTCTAAATAGGGGAAGTAATCTTCCCCTATTTTTTTATGTCTGAAGAAGAATATAAGTCTGTTATTGCAACATATCAGCAAAAAGCATTTGAACTTTTTAATTCAAATATAGTTTTAGAATCACAAATACAAGCACAAAGATCCACTATTGAATCCTTAAGAACAGAAATAGAGCAAATGTCTTTTGAACTACAAACTCTTAGAGATCTTAGAGAAAAAGGAGAACAACAATCAAAAATAACTAAAAAAACTAGTATATCTCAATAACATAAATAAATTATACCGATAAATATCGGTTTTTTTACGGTAAATACCACACCAAATTGAATGGCCGATCCGAATATTAGGATAAAACGGTCTGCCATACCTGGCAAACAGCCTACGGCAGATCAGCTCCCGTTGGGAGAACTAGCTTTAAATACTAATGATGGAAAACTCTTTGCCTCTAAAAATGCAGGCATAGGCACAACAGTTTTCGCTGTAAACCCGTGGTCGGTTGGAACAGGAACCGATTCTTATAATGCATATTTTACTGCTGGAAATGTTGGTGTTGGTAGCACAATCCCCACATCTAAATTAGATGTAGAGGGTGACATCAATGTTTCTGGTGTAATAACTGCTAGTCAATTTATTGGTGGTGGTGTTGGTGTTGGAATTCAATCTGGGGGCACTGTCCTTGGATATGGAATTACAACACTGAATTTTATTGGTACTGGAAATACTTTCTCTGTTAGCGGAACTACTGTCGATATCAGCATAGCTGCTGGTAGTGGAGGTGGTGGAACTGGAATCAGTTCCGTGATCATACAGAAAGATGGAACAAATATAGGTACTGGTTCCAGTACTATAAATTTCACTGGAACAGGTATTCAAACTGTTACATCATCTCCTAGCGGGATTACGACTGTTAGGGTTGAACTACAAGGCAATCTTGATGGTGGATTGCCAGATTCAAATTACGGCGGCATCGAAGCTATTGAAGGGGGAGGAATCTAAATGGCAACAAGAATTCAAATAAGAAGAGGCACTGCCGCTGCATGGACCTCAGCTAACCCTATTCTTGCCGAGGGTGAACTTGGCGTAGAGTTAGATACACAGAAATTTAAAATTGGTATTGGAACAACCAGTTGGAGTGGTCTAAGTTATGCAACTGGTATTCAAGGAACCACTGGTGCCCAGGGAATCCAAGGAACAACAGGTATCCAAGGGGATACTGGTATTCAAGGCATTACTGGTAGAGGTCTGAATATTGTAGGAAACGTTGCTACAGTTGGAGATCTCCCAGATCCCTATAGTGGATCTATTGGAGATGCTTATGTTGTAACAGGAACAGGCGATCTTCACGTTTATAATGGAACGAGTTTCGATAACGTTGGACAAATTGTTGGTCCTCAAGGAACCACTGGCGCTCAAGGAACCCAGGGTATCCAAGGCGAATCAATTCAAGGTACAACTGGATATAATGGTACCCAAGGAACTCAGGGTATTCAGGGTGATGATGGTGCTCAAGGAATTGCTGGTGCCTTCGCTGCACAAGGTATTCAAGGAACCCAAGGTATTCAAGGTAGAGAACCTGATGTAGCACAAACAGAAAAAAATACAATTACCTTTTCTGCTACTGAAGGTCAAGTATCTTTTGGAGCAACATACGTTCCAAATGCGATTGATGTTTATCTGAATGGTGTCAGATTATCAGAATCGGAATATGTAGGAACAAGTGGAACTCACATTCTTCTTAATGATGGTGCTAATATAGGGGATGTTTTAGATCTCGTTAAATTTGACTTTGGTAATGCTTTTAGAGGTCTTCAAGGCGTACAAGGTCTTCAAGGATTACAAGGAGTTCAGGGTCTTCAAGGACCACAGGGAACAACTGGTATTCAAGGTGATGTTGGTATTCAAGGAAGTACTGGTGCTCAGGGAACTCAGGGAGTCCAAGGAACAACTGGTATCCAAGGTGATGTTGGTACCCAAGGAACTCAAGGGGTTCAAGGTGTTCAAGGCGAAATTGGATCTCAGGGTCTTGATGGTGCATATGCAGCACAAGGTATCCAAGGCATCCAAGGTATTCAAGGTTTAACACCTGACGTTGCTCAAACAAGCAAGACAACAATTAGTTTTTCTGCCAATGAAGGTCAAACTTCTTTTGCAGGAACATATGTAGCAGGAGCAATAGACGTATTCTTAAATGGCGTAAGATTATCAGAATCGGAATACGTAGGAACAAGTGCAACTAATATCGTCTTAAACGACCCTGCTAACGCTGGAGACGTACTTGATCTTGTTAAGTTTGATTTTGGTAATGCTCTGAGAGGTTTGCAAGGTGTTCAAGGAACACAAGGTATTCAGGGCGATCTTGGTATTCAGGGTATTCAAGGTCTTGACGGTGCTTATGCCGCTCAAGGTATCCAAGGTCCACAAGGTACTGATGGTGTTCAAGGAACAAGTGGTCGTGGTGTTACCATTCTTGGTAGTGTTTCTACATCTACAAATCTTCCAGGATATCCAACTTCTTATGGTGGATCTGTTGGTGATGGATATATCACTTTAGACACAGGTCACTTATGGACTTGGAACGGTAGTTCTTGGGACGATGTTGGTAACATCACAGGTCCACAAGGAACTACTGGAACACAGGGAACTCGTGGTATTCAGGGAACTACTGGTTCTCAGGGTCAAACAGGTATTCAGGGCGACTTAGGTATCCAAGGTATTCAAGGAGAGGCATTACAGGGCGTTCAGGGGACGACTGGTATTCAAGGTGATCTTGGCATTCAGGGCGCTACTGGTGCTGGTATACAAGGTGCTACTGGCACTCAAGGTGAAACAGGTACTCAAGGTACAACAGGTACTCAAGGTCTTGATGGTGCCTTTGCTGCACAAGGTATCCAAGGTATTCAAGGTATCCAGGGTTTAACACCTGACGTTGCTCAAACAAGTAAGTCAACCATCACATTCTCCGCTAATGAAGGACAAACTTCTTTTGCTGGAACATATGTAGCGGGAGCTATTGATGTTTATTTGAATGGTGTTAGATTATCCGATTCTGAATATGTTGGAACAAGTGCAACCAATATTGTTCTCAACGATCCCGCCAACGCTGGAGACGTACTTGATCTTGTCAAGTTTGATTTTGGTAATGCATTAAGAGGTCTTCAGGGAATTCAAGGAACAACTGGTATTCAAGGTTTTACTGGTATCCAGGGAAGTGATGGTGCCCAGGGTCTTGCTGGTGAATATGCAGCACAAGGTATTCAAGGTACTGATGGTTCACAAGGTACCGATGGTACTCAAGGAACTACAGGACCTCAAGGAACCACTGGAACTCAAGGAACCACTGGAACTCAGGGAACACAAGGTATTCAAGGTGACAGTGGTCGTGGTGTTACTATTCTCGGTAGTGTTTCGACATATACAAGTCTTCCAGGATATCCAACTTCTTATAGTGGAAATATTGGAGATGGATACATTACTACCAATACTGGTCACTTATGGACTTGGAACGGTAGTTCTTGGGACGATGTTGGTAACATCACAGGTCCACAAGGAACTACGGGAACGCAAGGAACTCAGGGTGTACAGGGACCTTCAATTCAAGGTGCTCAAGGAACAACTGGAATTCAGGGAACAACTGGAACTCAGGGAACTACAGGTCCACAAGGAACTACAGGTTTACAGGGAACTACAGGTCTCCAAGGTTTAACTGGTATTCAAGGAGACACAGGTCTTCAAGGTTTAACTGGTGTTCAGGGAACGGACGGTCTTGGAGCACTTACAGGAGTTACATCTGTAACTAGTGGAACATTCTTCCCACTTTTCGTTTCTGGAACTGGAGATGTTTCTCCAAATATCAGAACAGAAGCAACCGCATTTGGTTATGACGCAGGAACCAACACTGTTACTGCCACAAACTTCAATACAACATCGGACATTACACTGAAGAAAAATGTCAATATTATTGAAAATGCTATTGATTCGGTAAAACTTATCAACGGTGTCAAATTTGACTGGAAAGATAACGGAAGACCTTCTATTGGTGTTATCGCTCAAGATGTTGAGCAAGTTTATCCAGAATTGGTTTATGAAGTAGACGGACAGAAGACATTAAACTATAGCGGTTTAATAGGTGTTCTTGTTGAAGCAGTTAAAGACCTTCAGCAACAAATTAACAATCTAAATAGTACTACAGGTTAATCTAGATAAATGAACAAAACTAGAGAAGTTGCAAACTTAGTTACTGAGAATAATATCTTTGTTAGCACCTCTAATAATAGAGTTGGCGTCGGATCCACTGTACCAGTAAGTAAACTCGATGTTACTGGAGATGTGACTGCTGACAACTTCAATTCGGCTTCTGATGAGTCGATGAAGAAAAATATTGTCAGTATCGCAGATGCTATCGCAAAACTCGATAGAATCAATGGCGTTTCTTTCGTATGGAAAGAAACAAATACCAAATCATATGGAGTTACTGCTCAAAATGTTCAGAGCGTATTTCCAGAACTGGTAAATGATAATGGATCACACTTAACAGTCAATTATAATGGGTTAATTGGCGTTTTGATTGCTGCCGTAAAAGAACAACAAAAACTAATTGGTACTTTGTCGGACAGATTAGATGCTTTAGAAGGAAATAACCAAAGTGAAAACGTTTAAACAATTTCAAGAGGATTGGAGTAATAAATATAAAAAGAGTATCGATTGCTCTAACCCAAAAGGATTTTCCCAAAAAGCACATTGTGCGGGAAGAGCAAAAAGAGCAAGAGGTGAGAAAACAGCATCTAAATCAGTTTCATGAAAAAGTATTGTCGTCTTTGTAAGAAAAAAGAACATCGTGAGGAATGCGGATTTGGTCCCAAAATGTGGGACAAGTATTCTGTAGATGATGCTACCGATAAAGAGCAAGAAACTGCTGCGAAAGAATCTGGAATTATTGATGTTGAAGAAGAAAACAAGAGTGGTGATAGTTCTTTGCGTGACTGGTTTACTAAGAGTCGCGCTTCTGATGGCACCCCTGGTTGGGTTCAATTGGGCGGCAAATATGCAGGAAAACCCTGCGCCAAACAACCAGGACAAACAACTAAACCCAAGTGCGGTTCCAGCAAAATGAAGCGCAATCTTGACAAAGGTGAAGAAGAAGCGGCATTCCGTCGTAAAAATCGTAAAGATCCAAATCCAGATAGAGAGGGTAAGGCAATCAACGTGGCTACTGAAGAAATGAATTTGGATGAAAAGTGCTGGCAAGGATACACACAGAAAGGTATGAAAAAGAAAGGCAATAAAGTTGTTCCTAACTGTGTTTCTGTTGGCGAGGAAAAAGAAAAAGATCACGAATACTCTATGGCTCGTTCTGAGATAAAAACTCTCAAAAATGCTGCTAAGAGATTAGAAAAGAAAATGGGCAAAAAGGGTGAGGGAAATCTTGAAGCCTGGGTTCAATCCAAAATCACAAAAGCGGCGGATTATATTGACACAGCTGCGGACTATGTTACCAATGAAGAAAAAGATGCATGTTACCATAAGGTAAAGTCTCGTTATAAAGTTTGGCCAAGTGCATATGCTTCTGGTGCATTAGTTAAGTGTCGCAAAAAAGGTGCTAAAAACTGGGGCAAGAGTACCAATAAAGAAGGATATGAATATTCAAACTGGAGAGAAGACTTCAAAGCAATGGAATATGAATTCATTGATGTGATTACTCCAGATCCACTGGAACCAACAAAGGGAATTGGCAGTGAAATGATCGGAATTGAAGAGGCAGTAAGAGTTCCTCAAAAAACAGGAACAATTGTTTTTGTATACCTTACTTTTAGAGGAAAAGCATATACCATTCAAATGTTCTTCCCATCAGTAAAACTTCCAAGTAGATCTGAAATTCAAGATCAGATTGATAAGGTATATCCTGGAGGAAAGGTGAGAAGTTATCACACATCTGATTACAAACCAGGAGAACCAGTTTTTCATACAGAAGATTGGCAAAAAGTTAATAGACAAGATAAAACCGATGGATTAAGTCCTGCTGCTGTAAAAGCATACCGCAGAGAAAATCCAGGTTCTAAACTGAAGACCGCTGTGACCAAGAAACCATCAGAACTTAAAGCAGGTTCTAAGGATGCAAAGCGTCGTAAGTCGTTCTGTTCAAGAATGAGTGGCATGAAGAGGCGTCTCACTTCTGCTAAAACTGCCAGAGATCCTGATAGCAGAATCAACAAAGCACTCCGTCGTTGGAACTGTAACTAATGAAAAACTTCAAACAATTTCTATCAGAAAGCGTCACTATTCACGGTGATTTTAATGGAACTCTTAATGTAGGTTCTGATCCAGTTCAACAAAAAGTTAATGAGCAGAATCAATATATTGCTGATGTTGTTTGGATGGGAAGTATTTACAGAATGAAAATCGAAAGAAAAGAATCGTTAAGACTTCCATCGACTCAAGAACTAGCAGAACAACTCCAGGGAGAATATCCTGGAGCAATCGTTCAAAGGATTTATCCATTAGAACCAAAACCAACAGTAAAAATCGCAGACGTAAAAAGGTATCATCCAGGAAAATTAGAGTGGGTATAAATTATGGCTCAGTGGAATAAAGAAACTCAAGATTATTTAAATCAAGAAAGAACTCTTCATGAAGTTTTCATGTGTGCCGACAGGTATGGCAACATTGGAAATTGTGGCGTTTCCACTGGTGCTGGTGGCGGTAGTTATGATGCTTTTGGTCGTTCCAGAGTATCAGAACCATTCACGCTTGCTGATTATTCTCATCAATATGGACTCAATGAAGAGATTTTATCAAAGACAGTTGGCACTGCTTCTACAGTAGTACATGAACGGAATAAAGCATCAGCATCTCTAGTTGTTGGAACTGGTGCTACAGATAAAACCATTCACCAGACTCGTATGTATCACCATTACATGCCTGGTAAGTCTCAGTTTGCTCTGTCCAGTTTCAATTTTCAAGATGTCAGAGAGAACACCGTAAAGAGAACTGGATACTTTGACGACTACAATGGTGTTTTTGTTCAACAAGAAGGTGATGGAACAGTTTCTATCGTAAGAAGAGATTATGTTTCTGGCATTACATCTGACACGGTTATCAATCAGTCCAGTTGGAATCTTGATAAACTAGATGGAACAACTGTATCCGGTATTGAACTAGATTTTACTAAAACTCAATTATTCGCAACAGACTTTCAGTGGTTAGGTGTTGGTAGACTTCGTTGTGGATTTGTCATTGGTGGACAACTTATCTACTGCCATGAGTTCAATCATTCCAATATAGAAGAGAATGTCTATTGGTCTCAACCATCACTACCTATTCGTTGCGAGGTAGCAAATACGGGTGCTGCTGTTGGCATTACATCTATGCAGCAGATTTGTTCTACCGTCATGAGTGAAGGTGGATATGAGGAAAGTGGATTTGAATTCTCTACTGGCGATACAACTGCAATTTCTCTTCCTGGTTCTAATAATGCTCCTAATCATATCAAGTGTGTAATAGCAATTCGTCTTAAGAATACTATTAATGGGTATCAAAATAGAACGACTGTAAGGATTACAAACCTGGAACTTCTGTCTACTGCGGCACCTTGTAAGTTTGACCTTTACAGAATGCCTAGTAATTCTAATATTACTGGAGGAACATGGGTAGATTTTGATGGTGATTATTCTGGTGTCCAGTATAATGTTGGTGTTGGAACAAACTTTAATCTCACTGGAGCATATTCCAAACTCACTGGATTCTTAGCAGCAAACAATCCTTCGGGCAACCAAAATTCTGGCGATGCTCGTCTCAGTCCATCTGCAGCAAAAAAATCTTATCTATCACAGAACATAGATAGTAATGATAGTAATATTTTTGCTGTAGTAGTTCAAAATATGACAACAAATACGGCAAATGAAATTTATGCTGCAGTTCAATGGAGAGAAACTAGATAGGTAATTTTTTATGAGTGAAGTATATCTTGGTAATCCCAATCTAAAAAAAGCAAATACTCAAATTGAATTTACGGAAGAACAGGTCCGTGAATTTATTAAATGTAAAGATGACCCTGTTTATTTTACAAGAAATTATATTAAAATTGTCTCTCTCGATGAAGGTCTTACGCAATTCAATCCATATCACTTTCAAGAAAAATTAATTCACAATTTTCATGAAAACAGATTTAACATTTGTAAGATGCCTCGCCAGACGGGCAAATCTACAACTGTCGTATCTTACCTGCTCCACTATGCAGTTTTTAATGATAGTGTTAATATTGGCATCCTCGCTAACAAAGCAGCAACCGCAAGAGAATTGTTAGGTAGATTACAAACCGCATATGAGAACTTGCCCAAATGGATGCAGCAGGGTATTATTTCATGGAATAAAGGTTCGCTGGAGTTGGAGAATGGCAGTAAGATATTGGCAGCTTCTACGTCTGCAAGTGCTGTCCGAGGTATGTCGTTTAACATCCTCTTTCTCGACGAGTTCGCGTTCGTCCCGAATCATGTTGCTGACTCGTTCTTTGCATCTGTTTATCCTACTATTACTTCTGGTAAAAACACCAAAGTAATCATTGTATCTACTCCACATGGTATGAATCATTTCTACCGTTTGTGGCATGATGCAGAAAAAAGAAAGAATGATTATATACCAACAGACGTTCATTGGTCTGAAGTTCCTGGTAGAGATTTGGAATGGAAAGAACAAACGATTAAAAATACTTCCGAACAACAATTCAAAATTGAGTTTGAATGCGAATTTCTTGGATCTGTCGATACCTTAATTAATCCATCAAAATTAAAAAGTTTTGTTTATGATGATCCCATACAAAAAAATGCTGGATTAGATGTATATGAAGCAGTAAAAGAAAATCATGATTATGTTTGCACTGTTGACGTTGCTAGAGGAGTTGGAGAAGATTATTCCGCATTTGTAGTTGTTGATATAACAGAATTTCCACATAAAGTAGTAGCAAAATATAGAAACAATGAAATTAAACCAATGTTGTTTCCGAATATAATATATGAAGTATGCAAGAGTTATAATAATGCATATATTCTTTGCGAAGTAAATGATATTGGAGATCAAGTAGCAAGTATTCTCCAATATGATTTGGAATACCAAAATCTTCTTATGTGTTCTATGAGAGGTAGAGCAGGACAAATTGTTGGACAAGGATTTTCTGGAAAGAAAACACAATTGGGCGTCAAGATGTCCAAAACTGTTAAAAAAGTTGGATCATTGAATCTTAAGACTTTAATCGAAGAAAATAAACTCATATTCAATGATTATGAAATAATCTCAGAACTTACTACTTTTATATCAAAACACAATTCATTTGAAGCTGAAGAAGGTTGCAATGATGACCTTGCAATGTGTCTTGTCATTTATGCATGGTTGGTCCAGATGGACTACTTCAAGGAACTTACTGATCAAGATGTTCGTAAAAGATTATATGAAGAACAAAAAAATCAAATTGAACAGGACATGTCTCCTTTCGGATTTATTGTTGATGGAGTAAATGATTTGGATAGTTTTGTCGATGCTGAAGGAGATAGATGGCATGTTGATGAATATGGAGACAGAGCATATATGTGGGAGTATATGTGATGGATCTAGATGGGCAAATAAAGTTAGGTCATTTGTTATTGTCTGATAGAAAATGTAGAACTTGCAAAGAAATTAAAAATTTAGTTGATAGTTTCTATAGAACTAGAAAAGATAGAGGAGCAGTTGCTTCTTCATATTCATATGAATGTAAAGAGTGTACTAAAAAAAGAATCGTTATTGGGAGAATGGTTTCTAATGTATTGAATAAATGGGAATATCCTGATTGGTAGTTCACGTCACATTTCCCCACTGAAAACATATTTTTTAATAAATATTTCCAGACAAACTGAGATTTTAACACGGAGAAAAACATGGCAACTCCACAATTATCTCCTGGTGTATTAACTAGAGAGGTTGACTTAACAGTAGGAAGAGCTGATAATGTCCTCGATAATATTGGGGCTATTGCCGGACCTTTTCCCATTGGACCAGTTAATCAACCTATTTTGATCACCAATGAGACAGAACTCATCGATACCTTTGGAAAACCATTAAGTACAGATGGTCAGTACGAGTATTGGATGAGCGCAGCTTCATATCTTTCTTATGGTGGAATCATTAAGGTCGTTAGAGCAGGATCCACCGATTCTACTCTTTTAACTAATGCTAACGCTGGAGTAGGTGCTGCTTACACAACTACCCTCAAGATTGACAATTATGACGACTACACTGCTAATCACCAGGATGTTGATACTGACTACGCTTATGCTGCAAAAACTCCAGGCTCTAGACTTAACAATCTGAAAGTCTGTGTCATCGACGATCTTGCAGATCAAAGAATCGGCATCAACACAACCAACCTTGCTAATGCAGGTGCTTTGATTGGATATGGTGTTACCACAGTTATCAACGCACAAACTCTTCCAGGTGCAGGAACAACACAATCCTTCAGTGGTTATCTGAAAGGTATTATTACAGGTGTTAGTACAGACAGCACAAACGGAAATAGCACAATCGACGTTAAGATTGTTTCTAGAGTATCTGCTGCTGGTACAGAAACAAATATTACTTATGCTGAGAGAAACAGAACAGCTTCATTCAGCACTTCAGATGCACTTTACTTTGTAAATAACTCTGGTATTAATACCGGTCTTTCTGGCACTGTTAGCGCATATACACCTACAACTGCGGTTGATTGGTATAATGAGCAAACACTTGGTCTTACAAATGCAACAATCTATTGGAAGTCGATTGCTCCAAGACCAACAACTTCCAATTATGCATCTCAGAGAAACTGCAAAAACGACGCACTTAACGTTGCTGTTGTAGATGATTTGGGAACAATTACGGGAGTACAAGGAACTATCCTTGAAAAGCATGTTGGACTTTCCAAGGCAGCAGACGCTATTTCTGCAGTAAATTCTCCACAAAAGATTTACTACAGTCAGTATCTTGCAGACTTCTCACCAAATATCTACGCTGGATATAATCCATCTCAATCAGAAGATACTTATAATGGAACTGCTCCTAGAGCAACTGGTTACTCGGCAGCCTTCACAGCAGTAACAACTGCAAGTGGTCTTTGGGGACAAAATGCACAAGACGTAACCTTCAGTGCAATTGGTAACGTAACATATACCCTTGGTGGTGGTGTTGATTATTCTGCTACTGGCGGAATGAAGGCAACACTCGCAGATCAAATTACTGCATATGGTTACTTTGCTAATGAAGATGATGAAGCAGTTGACTTCTTGATCATGGGTCCTGGTTGCGATTCGATTGGCGAATCTCAAGCAAAAGCAAACTATCTGATTTCACTTGCAAATCAAAGAAAAGACTGTGTTGCTTGTGTTGGACCACATAGAGGAGGAATCGTTGGACAAACCAATGCAACCACTCAAACAAATAACCTGATTGAGTACTTCAGCCCACTTCAATCTTCTTCTTATGCTGTATTTGATAGTGGATATAAGTACACTTACGATAGATTTAATAACAGATTCCGCTATGTTCCAACTAACGCTGACGTAGCAGGTTTGATGTGCAGAACAGGAATCTTGGCATTCCCATGGTTCTCCCCTGCAGGTCAACAAAGAGGAATCATCAACAATGCAATTAAACTTGCATACAATCCAAACAAAGCTCAAAGAGATCAACTTTATCCTTTGAGAATCAACCCTGTTGTTAACAAGCCTGGTGTTGGTGTTCTCTTGTTTGGTGATAAAACCGCTCTTGGTTATGAAAGTGCTTTCGATAGAATTAATGTTCGTCGTCTGTTCCTTACAATCGAACAAGCACTTCAAACTAGTGCAGAAGCACAATTGTTTGAATTGAATGACGAATTAACAAGAGCTAATTTTGTTAACATTGTCGAACCATATCTCCGCGATATTCAAGCGAAGAGAGGAATGTATGATTTCAGAGTCATTTGCGATGGAACAAACAACACTCCTGATGTTATTGATAATAATGAATTCAGAGCAGACATCTTTATCAAACCAGCGAAATCGATTAACTACGTCACTCTGACCTTCGTTGCAACCAGAACTGGTGTTGCATTTGAAGAAGTCATCGGTCGAGTTTGATTTTATTATCTAATTAACACTAGGAGGACCCAAAAATGGCTTACACAATCGAAAGTTTCAAAAGTGCTATGAAAGGGGGCGGTGCCCGCCCCAATCTATTTGAAGTTCAACTTACTTCATTCCCAGGTTCTGGAGCAGAATCTTTTAGTGCAACTAATTTCTCTATGCTTTGCAAGGCAGCTCAACTTCCTGCTTCAAACATCGCATCCATCGATGTTCCTTTTAGAGGAAGAACATTTAAAGTAGCTGGAGACAGAACTTTTGATCCTTGGACAATCACAATCATCAATGATGAGGATTTTGTAATTAGAAACGCTATGGAGCGTTGGATGCAAATCATCGGTCAATATGCTGATGGTTCAGGTAAAGTTAATCCTGCAGATTATCAAGTCAATGCAACAGTAAAACAACTTACCAGAAATTCTTCAACAGAAGGAAAAGGTGTTGCTACTGGTCAGGGACTGAGAGGAATTGCACAGTATAAATTCTACGGAATTTTCCCAACTGCAATCTCCGCTATTGATCTGTCATTCGATTCTTCAGACACAATTGAAGAATTTACAGTTGATTTTGCTGTACAATATTGGACACCAGAAAACGTAACCGCAACCGGTAACAATGGTAGCCAAGCAGCACAAGATCAGGCAAATCTCGGAGCTTGATAATCTTATATTTGAAATTGCCTAAATAGTCTAAGATAATTCAAGTTTAACTTATAATTATGTCTAGGCTTTTTGGCTTTTCTATTGAAGATTCAGACGATAAAAAACCCGAACTCACACCGTCACCCGTTCCTCCTTCTAAGGAGGACGGGTCTGACTTTTATCTGAGTAGCGGGTTTTTTGGATCTTATGTTGATATAGAAGGAGTATATAGATCTGAATTCGATCTAATTAAAAGGTATAGAGAAATGGCATTGCACCCAGAGGTGGATGGTGCAATTGAAGATATTGTAAATGAAGCGATTGTCTCCGATACAAATGACAGTCCTGTACAGATTGAGTTGTCAAATTTAAATGCCAGTGACGGCATTAAGAAAAAAATTCGCAACGAGTTTAAATATATTTTAGAGTTATTAGATTTTGATAAAAAAGCACACGAAATCTATAGAAACTGGTATATAGATGGTAGAATTTATTATCACAAAATAATTGACGTAAAAAATCCTAGTGAAGGAATTCAAGAACTTAGATATATTGACGCATCTAAAATGCGTTATATTCGTCAAGAGAAAAAGAGAAAAGGAGATGAATTAAGACTTTCAAGTAATACAGAAAATCCATTAGATTATAATTTTCCAGAAATAGAAGAATATTTTATTTACACCCAAAAAGAAACTTATCCTATGGGAACACCTAGACCTGGAGGATATAGTGGAAGTTCAAATGGAATCAAAATGACAAAAGATTCCATTTCATATTGCACTTCTGGATTAGTGGATAGAAATAAAGGAACTACCCTTTCCTATCTCCATAAAGCAATTAAATCTCTCAATCAACTTCGTATGATTGAAGACTCTTTGGTAATTTATAGATTATCAAGAGCACCTGAGCGTAGAATATTTTATATCGATGTTGGCAATTTGCCCAAAGTTAAGGCAGAACAATATCTTCGTGACGTTATGATGCGTTATCGCAACAAACTTGTTTATGACGCAAACACAGGAGAAATCAGAGATGACAAAAAATACATGTCCATGCTTGAGGATTTTTGGCTCCCTAGACGAGAAGGTGGGAGAGGAACTGAAATCTCAACGTTGCCAGGTGGCCAAAACCTTGGAGAAATCACTGATATTGAATATTTTAAAAAGAAACTCTTCCGTTCGCTTAACGTCCCAACATCGAGAATGGATGGAGAAGGTGGGTTTAACCTTGGAAGATCTTCTGAGATCCTGAGAGATGAAGTTAAATTCAGTAAGTTTGTTGGACGTTTGAGAAAGAGATTTTCTGGAATGTTTAATGATATGTTGAGAACTCAACTCCTTCTCAAGAATATCATTACTCCAGAAGATTGGAACATAATGAGTGAGCATATTCAATATGACTTCCTCTATGATAATCATTTTGCAGAAATGAAAGAAGCGGAGTTGATGAATGAAAGACTTGCTTTAGTTCAAACTGCAGAACCATATATTGGAAAATATTATTCACAAGATTATGTAAGACGTAAAATTCTCCGTCAAACAGATCAAGAAATTATTGAAGAAGATATGATGATCAAAAAAGAAATTAAAGACGGAATAATTCCAGATCCAAGTGTACCTGTAGATCCAGAAACAGGAATGCCAATAGATTCTGCAGCAGGTATGGATTTAGGAAAACCTGTAATGGAACCCGAACTTAATGCGCCAGAAGTAGATGCATCTGCTATCGAAATGCCAAAAGGCGGCGAAATTTAAGGCAATAAATAAATTATAGTTGTTTATTACAATATTAACATGGAAGAACTTTTAGATATGATCCAATCTGATGAATCACCTTCCCAAATCAGTGATAAGATCAAGGATATGCTTTTTGCAAAATCAGCAGAAAGAATCGAAGCTGCACGTCCAGAAGTAGCAAATTCTATGTTTGATGCTGACGAACCCTATGAGGAAGAAAGCGAAGAATAATAAATAACTATTAAAGTGTATTTAATTTTAGAATAATGGCTCATAGACCTGTAGGATTATCAACATCATTGGCAACTAGTGCCACTTCTGGGATGACAAGTTCTTTTGTTGTCTCTTCAAATGTCATTAGGGTTGTTGCCGTAACGGCTGGTGCCCATGTAAAAATTGATAGCGCACCTACCGCCACTACTAATGATTATTATATTCCTGCAGGAACTTCCGCTACCCTTGCTTTAACAAAAGCATCTAATAGAGTTGTTGGAATTACTACAGGAGCTTCTACCACAATTACTTTCCCAGAAGGAACACAGTGTCCATTTGGAGTTGGAGATTTTATTACAATAACAGGTGGATCAAATTCGGCGCTGAATCTCCTCCATGTTGAAGTAACTAGTGTAGATACCACTTCAAATTTCAATGGAAATTTCCAAACCACATGTACAGTTGCTTATGACTCTAGTGCTGCTGGAGATTTTGCAGGAGCAGATGTCACAGCAAGCCTCTCAGTGAGATTGGCAGCTAGAACTGATACTGGCACTGGAACTTTACATGCACAACAAGTTCAAATTTCAGGAGTAGCATAATGAAATTAATTAGGGAAGAAATTGAAAACGTAGAAATTATCGTAGAATCAAAAGGCGGTAAAAAGTCTCTTTACATCGAAGGAGTTTTTCTCCAAGGAGACATCAAAAACCGTAATGGTCGTATGTATCCAATGGAGACTCTTCGTCGCGAAGTTTCTCGCTACAATGAAAATCATGTTGTTGCTGGTAGAGCACTTGGAGAACTCGGTCATCCTGATGGTCCAACCGTCAATTTAGATCGTGTTTCTCATAAGATTGTTTCTCTGAAAGAAAGCGGATCCAACTTTATCGGAAAAGCAAAAATTCTCGGAACACCAATGGGAAAAATTGCGGCTTCTCTTTTAGATGAAGGCGTAAAACTCGGTGTTTCTTCTAGAGGTATTGGATCTTTAAGAGAAGACCGTAATGGTATCAAAGTTGTTGGTGAAGATTTTATGCTAGCTACTGCTGCTGATATCGTTGCCGATCCTTCCGCTCCTGATGCATTCGTATCAGGAATTATGGAAGGAAAAGAATGGGTTTGGGAAGGAGGCATTCTTCGTGAAAAGTTTGCTGAGCAAACCAAACGCAGAATTAATACTTTAGTCGATCAAAGAAAACTTGATGAACATAAGTTAAATTTGTTTGATGACTTCTTAAGAAGTCTCTAAACATTAAATATATTAATTTATAAATAAATATAGATTTAATACACAGGTAAATCGGAGAGTTCAAATGTCTAGTGACAACAATTTACAAGAAATGGAAGCAGGCACTAAGCAATCCAAAACTGCCGTTAATGCTGGTGCTGCAGCGGCGGATTCAATGGATACTTCAGTTGCCGGAAGCTATGAAGATCTCGGTGGTCCTACCCCCGATAACTACAGATCTGACGACGATTCAGCAAAGTTAAAGACCCCTGGTGGATCTTTAAAGCAAGTTAAGGATGTAGTTAATAAGGGTGCTGGTGCCGCTGAAGCAGCTAAAGGAGTCAAGGAAGAAGAAGATCTTTCTGACGAAGAAGTAGTTGCTGAAGAAGAAACTACTGAAGAAGAAGTAGTTGCTGAAGAAGAAGTCACTGAAGAAACTACTGAAGAAGAAACTGAAGAAGTCATTTCTGAGTATGACATCGAAGAAGATGTCAATGCTCTTCTTCAAGGTGAGGAACTCTCCGAAGAATTCCAAGAAAAAGCACGCATGATTTTTGAAGCAGCAATCAACTCTAAGGTTGCTGTTATCGAACAACAAATCAAAGAAGAATATGCTGCAGCTTTCGCTGAAGCTATCGAAGAAGAGAAGACTGCTCTTGCTGAAAGAGTAGATTCTTATCTCGAATATGTTGCTGACGAGTGGATGACCGAAAATACACTCGCAGTTGAAGCAGGTCTTAAGACCGAAATGACTGATTCATTCCTTGTTGGAATGAAGCAACTTTTTGAAGAACATTATGTAACCATCCCTGAAGATAAATATGATGTGCTTGAAAGCATGGTAGATAAACTTGATGAAATGGAAACAAAACTCAACGAGCAAATTGAGAAAAACGTTTCCCTAAACAAGCGTCTCGCAGAGTCGGTTGCTGAAGGAATCTTAGATCAAGTCTCTGAAGGTCTTGCACAGACACAGAAAGAGAAGCTCGCTTCACTTGCCGAAAGTGTTGAGTTTGAAAGTGAGACTCAATATCGTGAAAAACTGGAGACGCTGAAGGAGTCATATTTTAGCTCCAAGTCTTCATCTGCTAAGACTGAATCCATTTCTGAAGGAGTAGACGTAACTCCCGAATCTGTTTCGGGTACTATGGCTGCATACCTGAGAACCATGGGTTCCATTAGCAAATAACCCCTGAATTTAATATTAATTCAAACGTAAACATCCACAAAAGGTAAACGCAAATGTTCCAATCCGAGCATCTGCAGGAAAAGTGGGCACCTCTCCTCAATTATGAGGGTCTTGATCCTATCAAAGATTCGCACAGAAGAGCTGTAACCGCAGTCCTGCTTGAAAACCAAGAAAAATTCCTCCGTGAACAGTCTGCATTTGAGCAGTCTGGTTCATTCCTTTCCGAAGCTCCAACCAACAGCGCTGGTTCTTCCCCCGCTGGTTTCAGTGGTGGCGCAACTGCAGCTGGTCCTGTTGCAGGTTTCGACCCAGTTCTGATCTCACTGATCAGACGCTCCATGCCTAACCTGGTCGCTTATGACCTGGCTGGCGTTCAGCCTATGAGTGGTCCTACTGGACTCATCTTCGCGATGCGTTCACGTTACACCAATCAGTCTGGAACCGAAGCATTCTTCAACGAGCCTGATTCGGCATTCTCCGGACGTGACAATGCATCCAACGTTGAGACAGGTCATAGCGACGGTCTCGCTGGTATGGGTACTACCGCTCAGAGCGGCAGCAACCCATCTGTTCTGAACCCTGTTGGTGCTGCTGCTTCCCTGAGCTACAATGTCGGTCAGGGCATGACTACTGCTGAGGCAGAAGGTCTTGACGGCACTGGCGATGATGCATTCAACCAGATGGCATTCTCGATCGAGAAAGTCACTGTTACCGCCAAGTCACGCGCACTGAAGGCTGAGTACAGCTTAGAACTGGCTCAAGACCTCAAGGCAATCCACGGTCTGAACGCTGAAGCGGAACTCGCAAACATTCTCTCCACAGAGATTCTTGCTGAGATCAACCGCGAAGTTATCAGAACTATCTACAAGGTTGCTGAAGTAGGTGCTGTTCAGAACGTTGCTACCGCTGGTACATTCGACCTCGACGTTGACTCCAATGGTCGTTGGTCTGTTGAGAAGTTCAAGGGTCTCCTGTTCCAAATCGAGCGCGATGCTAACGCAATTGCACAAAGAACTCGTAGAGGAAAGGGCAACATCATCATGTGCTCTGCTGACGTTGCTTCAGCACTGACCATGGCTGGTGTTCTCGATTACACCCCTGCACTCAACGCTAACCTGAACGTTGATGACACCGGTAACACCTTCGCTGGTGTTCTCCAAGGTAAGTATCGCGTCTACATCGATCCTTATTCGGCAAACCTGACCTCCGCTAACGGAGCACCTGGTAACCAGTACTACGTTGTTGGTTACAAGGGTACTTCCCCTTATGACGCAGGTCTGTTCTATTGCCCATACGTTCCTCTCCAAATGGTCCGTGCCGTTGGTGAGAACTCCTTCCAGCCTAAGATTGGCTTCAAGACCCGTTACGGTCTGGTCGCTAACCCATTCGCAGAAGGAACCAACCAGGGTCTCGGTGCTCTGCACGTTAACCAAAACCGTTACTACAGAAGAGTTGCGGTTAAGAACCTCATGTGATATAATTCATATCCGTGTGAAGGAAGTGCGAGGAGGTCTTCGGACCTCCTCTTTTTTTATCTAAATACATAAAAAGCTCAAAAAAATGTTGGATTCACAATTAGATAATAGAAATTTTTTATCCCCAACAGGGTTTAAATTTACTATTAAGAAAGCACCTGGAGCAACTTTTTTTTGCAACCAAGCAAATATCCCATCCTTAGATTTGGGAATTGCTGTGCAATCAACTTATTTAAAAGATATAGACGTTCCTGGTGACAAAATTAGATTTGGAGATCTCAATATCCAATTCTTAATAGATGAAAATATGACAAATTATATTGAACTTCAAAAATGGATTCGTGGATTAGGATATCCAGAAAAACTTCAACAATTTGAAGAATGGAAACAAGAAGATATAATGTATCAACATTTCTCCAAACAGGGAGATGAACCATATTCGGACGGAACTCTTCAAGTTCTAAACAGTAACAATATATCCAATATTGAAATAAGATTTAGAAGAATGTTTCCATACAGTCTTTCTACATTAAATTTCAATGCCACAGAAACAGATGTGAGCTACTTTACTGCTCAGGCATCTTTCAAGTATACTATATACGATATACTCGATATCGAAGGAAACAAATTATTATGAGTTTTGATCTTGATAAAATTCAAGAAATGTGGGAAAAAGATTCTAAAATTGATATGGATAACTTGCATACAGAATCTACAAATATTCCTGTTTTACATGCAAAATATTTCCAACTCTACAATACCATCTTTCTTTTAAGAAAAAAAGCGGAACAACAAAGAAAAAATATTAGACATGAACGTTATGAATACTTTTCTGGAAAGGCAGATCCTGATGTTTATGTAGAGAATCCATTTCCAAAAAAGATTCGTGACAAAGATACTATGCAAAAATATCTTGATGCCGATGAGAAACTTTCTTCGATTTGTTTAAAAATCGATTACTATGATACTATTCTTGTATATATTGAAAGTATTTTAAAACAAGTTACTAATCGCACATATCAAATAAAAAATGCAATAGAGTTTATGAGATTTAATTCGGGATTGGGATAATGGACAACGAAGACTGGATTTATGCTGATGAAGATTTTGATGCGGATATTCCCTATGTTGAACTTCAATTTGGAATTGAAGATCTAACAATTATTCATGATGCTGTCAAATTTAGTTATGAAAATTACTCTGAAGATAATCCTGAAGGAAAACAAAGATTAAATTATCTGAGAGATTTTTTGTATAGGATTATTTTGGAATATAGGTTTAACGTAGACTAATAAATATCTACAGATGCATAAATGCATGTGATTGATACTGAGTCAAATCTTATTATTACCAAATCAAACGAAGTATTTTTAAAGGTAAAAACGGAACCGCACATTGAGTATGAACTCAGAGACCATTTTACCTTTGAAGTTCCAAACGCAAAGTTTATGCCTCAATATAGGGGCAGAAATTGGAATGGAGAAATACATTTATTTGATATGAGATCTAAGCAAATTTATGTTGGACTCTTAGATAAGATTGTCCAGTTTTGCAAGAATCATGGATATACTTATAAATTTGAAGATAATAAATGGTATGGCACTCCATATGAAGAAAATGAAAATATCTCATATGAAGGAGTTAAAGACTATATGAATGCTATTTGCTCCCATTCTCCAAGGAAATACCAAATTGAGGGAGTATACGGTGCTCTAAAGCATAATAGAAAACTATTGATAAGCCCCACTGCGAGCGGCAAATCTTTGATGATTTATTCTCTTGTGAGATATTATGTAGACAAAGGAGAAAAAATCCTTTTAGTTGTTCCAACGACATCTCTTGTAGAGCAGATGTACAAGGATTTCCTTGATTATGGTTGGGATGTTGATTCATACTGCCACAAGATTTATTCTGGTAAAGAAAAAAATATTGATGTTCCAGTAACAATTACTACTTGGCAATCTGTATATAAACTAGAACGTTCTTTTTTTGAAAAGTATGGTTGTATTATAGGCGATGAAGCACATTTATTCAAGTCTAAATCTTTAATTCAGATTATGACCAAACTTCATCATGCCAAATACCGTTTTGGTTTTACTGGAACTTTAGATGGAACTCAAACACATAAATGGGTGCTTGAAGGATTATTTGGTCCATCCTATAAAGTGACAAGAACAGAAGAATTGATGAAACAAGGTCACTTGTCTCAACTGGATATTCAGTGTCTTATTCTTAAACATCCTTCAAAAAAATTTGATACCTATGAAGATGAGATACAATATTTAATTTCACACGAGCAAAGAAATAAATTTATTACCAATCTTACTTTAGATTTAAAAGGAAATACTCTTGTGTTATTCAGTAGAGTAGAAGCACACGGAGCAGTCTTATATGAAAAGATAAATAGTAGTACACGAGTTGATCGTAGAGTATTTTTTGTGCATGGTGGAGTTGATGCTGAAGAAAGAGAATTAGTCAGAGAGATTACTGAAAGAGAAAACAACGCAATCATCGTTGCTTCTTATGGAACTTTTTCTACTGGTATTAATATTAAAAACCTCCATAACGTTATCTTTGCATCACCCAGTAAATCGAGAGTTAGAAATCTCCAATCAATTGGACGAGTTCTTAGAAAGGGAAAAGATAAGTCTAAAGCAATGCTCTATGACATCGCTGATGATTGTTCAACTAAATCAAGAAGAAACTATACTTTAAACCACCTCATTGAAAGAATTAAAATCTATAATGAAGAGAATTTTAATTATGACATAATAACTATCAATCTAAAACCATGATGGAAGATGATTTTTATGCAACAATAAAACTAAAAACAGGCGAAGAAATATTTGCCAAAGTTTCACCATGCCATGAAGATGACAGAACTTTATTATTTCTTTCTTGTCCAATAATATTAGAAGAAATCAAACATCCTAAAGGGGTTACTGGATACAAAGTAGAAAGATGGTTGAAAAGTTCTGATGGAGAGATGATAGTATTGGACATGGACAATGTACTTACAATGTCAGAATCAAAAGATATGCACATAATAAATATGCATCAACATTTCAGCAGATCATCTAATGAAAAATCTCCATCAAATTCATCTCATTCAGAGTTAAGTAGAAAAATGGGATTCTTAGGAAACGTTGATGAAGCAAAAGAATTATTAGAAAAGCTTTATAAAGAACATTAAGCTATATTTGTCTCTTCAACCCTAACAAAGGTATTCTACTGATGTTTTAGAACCTTGTCAACTATTCACTGTAGATGTTATAATGTCTACATATGATAGTAAATACTTATGATACATTCAGGAATGACTAAAAGAAAAAGGTCAGAACATTATGTAAATAATAAAGAATTTCTTGCAGCATTGATAACTTATAGAAATGATGTAGAAAATACATTTATTAAAAAGTTTGGAAGAGAACCAACCAAAGAAGATAGAGGCACAAAGTGGGATACTAAACCTCCTATCCCTCGCTACATTGGAGAGTGTTTTCTTAAGATTGCTAATCACTTGTCATTCAAACCAAACTTCGTGAACTATATGTTCAAGGAAGATATGATTTCTGATGGCATTGAAAACTGTGTTCAATACATTCATAACTTCAATCCAGAGAAGTCACAAAACCCATTTGCATACTTCACTCAAATCATTCACTACGCTTTCCTTCGTCGTATCCAAAGAGAAAAGCGTCAATTAGACATCAAGAATAAGATTATTGAACGATCTGGATTTACTGAAGTATTTGACGATAACAATACTCTTGACGGATCCAACTACTCCGATTACAATAGCATTAAAGACGCTGTACACTCTAAACTTCGGTACTGAATGAAAGTCGCTATTATCACGGATCAACATTTTGGATGCCGTAAAAATTCAAAATTATTTCATGATTATTTTTTGAAATTCTATAATGATATATTTTTTCCTACCTTGGAAAAAGAAGGAATTTCAGTAGTTATTGATATGGGAGATACGTTTGATAATAGACAAGGTATTAATTTTGGTGCTTTAGCGTGGGCAAAAGATAATTACTATGATCGTTTGAGGAACATGGGTGTTCATGTTCATACGATTGTTGGAAACCATACTGCATTTTATAAAAATACGAATGAAATTAACGCAGTAGATTTGTTGCTTCGTGAATACAACAATGTTACTGTATATTCAAATGCAAAAGAAGTTAAGTTAGATAATTTAAATGTTCTTTTTATTCCTTGGATCAATCAAGAGAATGAAAATGAAACAGTCAAATTGGTTAAAAATACAACTTGTAAACTGGCAATGGGTCATCTTGAATTAAATGGATTCAGGGCTCATCGTGGACATGTCATGGAAAATGGTATGGATACAGATCTTTTTAACAAATTTGAAAAAGTATACTCTGGACATTATCATACAAGATCTTCCGATGGTAAAATTTTCTATTTGGGAAATCCATATGAAATGTTTTGGAATGATGTAAATGACACTCGTGGATTCCATATATTTGATACAGAAACTCTAGAGCATGTTGCAGTCGATAATCCATATAAGTTGTTTTATAACATTTATTATGAAGATCAACCACATCAACTTCTAGATGCAAAAGTGTATGAGGATAAAATTGTAAAAGTTATTGTCCGTAAAAAATCAAGTTCTAAAAGATTTGAAAAATTTATTGATAAACTTTATGATGCTGGAGTATATGAGTTAAAAGTTGTTGAAACATATAATTTTGATGGATGGTATGAATCCGATGATAAAAAAACATATGAATCGGAAGATACGATGTCAATTCTAAACCGTTATATTGATGATGCAGAAATAGAATTGGATAAGTCCCACATTAAGAATATTATGAGAACAGTATATCAAGAAGCATGTGAGATGATATAATGTATATTATTACTGTATTGGGAAAGGAGAGCGAAGGTGCTTATTCAGTTATGAGTGATGATGGAGAACATGTTCTCTATATGTTTGAAGATGAGGACGATGCTGTGAGATATGCTATGCTTTTGGAAGAAGATAGAGATTTCCCAGAAATGCATGTAATTGAAGTTGACGATGAAATGATGTTTCAGTTATGTGAACTAAACGATTATAGATATGCAGTTATATCTAAGAATGACATTGTAATTCCACCAGAACACCATGATTATATTTGAAAAAATTCGTTGGAAAAACTTTTTGTCAACGGGCAATCAATTTACTGAAATTAATTTATCCAATAAATCTACAACTCTGGTTGTAGGTACTAATGGTGCTGGAAAGAGTACAGTTTTGGATGCACTTACTTTTTCTTTGTTCGGCAAACCATATAGAAAAATCAATAAACCACAACTTTCTAATTCCGTGAATGAAAAAGATTGTGTTGTTGAAATTGAATTTACTATTGGTCCTTCCAAATGGAAAATAATTCGTGGAATCAAACCAAATAAATTCGAGATTTATAAAAATGATAATCTATTGAATCAAGACGCAAGTATTATTGATCAACAAAAATGGTTTGAGCAAAATGTCTTAAAAATGAACTATAAGTCTTTTACTCAAATTGTAATTTTGGGTAGCAGCACTTTTGTTCCATTTATGCAACTTTCCGCTTCTCATCGAAGAGAAGTGATTGAGGATCTTCTGGATATTAAAATATTCTCTTCAATGAGTAATATTTTGAAAGAAAAAATTCGTGATGTTAGGGAAGAAATTAAAGTCCTTGAACTTAAAAAAGAATCTCTCAAGGATAAAGTTGAAATGCAAAACAACTTTATAGAAGAATTGGAGAATCGCGGTAAAGAAAATATAAATCAGAAAAAACATATTATAGAAAGTCTTATTAGTGAAGAAACTCTTTTGATGAATTCAAATGCTTCTATTGAGGAAGATATTTTTAAACTCACAAAGGATCTTGAAGATGTTTCTGGAGCAACAGAAAAACTTCGTAGACTTGGTGGACTCAAAGGAAAAATCTCACAAAAAGTATCAAACATTACAACAGAACATAAATTTTTTACAGAAAATACGGTATGCCCTACATGTACGCAATCTATTGATGAAGAGTTTCGCCTAAATAGAATTAAGGACGCTCAAGATAAAGCAAAGGAGTTGCAGTCTGGTTACAAAGAACTAGAGGAGGCAATTAAAGAGGAGGAAGAGCGAGAGCGTCATTTTTCCATTTTATCTAAGGAGATTACTTCTTTAACACATGGCATTTCTAAAAACAATACTAAGATATCTGGATGTCAACGACAGATCAGAGATCTGGAATCGGAAATTCAGAGAATTACCGATCAACTTGAAAACAGAAATACTGAACATGAGAAGTTAGAAACTTTTAAAAAAAATTTAATAACAACGGATAATTCTCTTTTTGAATACAAAGAGAATTTATCTAACTATAATTTTTCTTTTTCCCTACTCAAAGATGGAGGGGTTAAAGGAAATATTATTAAAAAATATCTTCCTCTGATAAATCAGCAAGTAAACAGATACTTGCAGATGATGGACTTCTATATTAATTTTACTCTTGATGAGGAGTTTAATGAAACTGTAGAATCTCCTATTCATGAGAATTTTTCATATTCATCTTTTAGTGAAGGCGAAAAGATGAGAATCGATCTCTCTCTTCTGTTTACTTGGAGAGAAGTTGCTAGAATGAAAAATTCTATCAACACAAATCTTCTCATAATGGATGAAGTGTTTGATAGTTCTCTGGATGGTTTTGGTACAGATGAATTTTTAAAAATCATTCGGTTTGTCATCAAAGACGCTAACATTTTTGTTATATCCCATAAAACAGGAATGGAAGACAAGTTTGATGATGTAATTAAATTTGAAAAAGTTAAAGGATTTAGTAGAGTGGCATTATGATTGAAATTGGTATTGTAGGAAACGGTTTTGTTGGAAATGCAGTCTATCAAAACTTCAGAGATAAAGTATCAACAAAAGTTTTTGATGTAGACAAGAACAGATCTCTCAATACTTTTGAAGAAATTTTGGAATGTGATTACATTTTTCTTTGTTTGCCGACACCAATGAGATTTGGTGGAGAATGTGATGTTTCCATTCTTGACAACTTCTTCGAATCTTTGCCTGATAATGTTCCAGGCACTTTTATTATCAAATCTACAGTTCCAGTAGGAACTACTAAGAAATATGCTGAAAGGCATAATGTCATTCATAATCCAGAATTTCTTACCGCTAGAAATGCTGTTCAAGACTTTGCAAATTCGGAAAGAAATGTGATTGGTGGCGATCTTGAATTGTGTCAAGACTTTGCAAGCATGTTCCACACTTGCTTCCCCCATATTCCGAATCATATTGTTACTTCTGATGAAAGTGAAACAATTAAATATTTTTCAAATACTTTTCTCGCATATAAAGTTGCATATTTTAATAAGATGTATGACTTTTGCGAAAAACATGGAATGAACTACGATGTAGTCTGTGACGGTGTTACTGCTGACAGTAGAATTGGAAAATCACACACAAGAGTCCCTGGAGTGGATACTGATCGTGGATTTGGAGGAACCTGTTTCCCCAAAGATCTGAATTCCCTCATAGTTCAAATGGAAGAAGTTGGTGTGAACGCTGATATGCTAAAATCTGTTTGGGAATACAATCAACAAATACGAAAGGTCATAGACTGGCCAGTTACCTAAATGACTACTCCAAATTGGCAACATCACTCCAAGAAAGAACAAAAAAGAAAATTAAAACCGCAAGCATTAAGGTCTAGACGCGAAGCGTTAAGACACTTTAAGAAGAAGCACATGGGTCGTCCTAAGGGCGACCTTTCGTCGTATTATGGATTCATACGAAACGAGGACCATGATCTCACACGAAATCAAATCTCAACTTGCTAAACTTCTTGCTACGGAAGATCTGATTGTAGAGAATCGTAAGGTTGAAACGGCACAGTTTAATGTTCATACTCGTGTACTGACTCTTCCTATCTGGAGTAAAGCTAGTAATACTGTATATGATCTTCTTGTTGGACATGAAGTCGGTCATGCACTTTTTACCCCAGATGAGGATCTTCCAAAAACTATTCCTCACCAATTCATCAATGTAGTTGAAGATGCTCGTATTGAGAAATTGATGAAACGAAAGTATCCTGGTCTTGCTAAAACTTTTTTTGGTGGATATAAAGAATTGAACGAAGAAGATTTCTTCAATCTTGAAGATGAAGATATTTCTTCAATGAATCTTGCTGACCGAGCAAACCTTTTGTTTAAAATCGGCAATCATATTCAGATTCCTATTGAGTCTGGAGAAGAAACTGAAATCATCAATATGATTGAGAGACTGAAACTTTTACTGATGTTCTCCTCGCAGCAGAAGCACTCTATAAGTTCTGTAAGCAAAAACAGCAGGAAGAAACTAAGATTCCTATAAATTCGCTCGAATCTCAGCAGAGTGGTGGCAACCAACCTGCCTCTGACTTCTCCGATCAACCTGAGGGTGAGAATGAAAGTGATCAGGAAAAACCTGGTGAAACTGATTCTTATGGTGGAACAGCTAATAGCGAATCTCCAACAACAACTCCTTCTTCTGCTGGGGATTCTAGTGAACCAGAAGTAAAAACTGCGGAAAGTCTTGAAGATAGTTTGAAAAATCTTATCGATTCTGGAGCATGTGACAATGTTTATGTTGAACTTCCAAAATTGAATTTGGATACTGTTATTGCCAGCAACAAAGATGTTCATAATATCATCAATAGTCATTTTGTTTCTCAACTGAAAAAATGGGAACGATTCGACACAGATGGTAGTCCTTTTGCAGAAAAAGATGCAGAATATCTTTCATTTAAGAAGTCTGCTCAAAAAGAAGTTAATTATCTTGTAAAAGAATTCGAGTGCCGCAAAGCAGCAGATTCTTATTCTCGTTCTACCACTGCTCGCACTGGTATTTTAGATTGCACCAAACTTCACACTTATAAGTATAATGAAGATCTATTCAGGAAAGTTTCCGTTATTCCTGATGGAAAAAATCATGGACTTGTATTTGTCCTTGATTGGTCTGGATCTATGGGTCAGGTAATGCTTGACACTATCAAGCAACTCTATAATCTGATTTGGTTTTGTAAGAAAGTTTCTATTCCTTTTGAAGTATATGCCTTCACATGCGAGTGGAAACGCCCGTTCTATGACGAATTGTTGGACAAGTATACTCCAGCTAATATTCAACCTCACTTTGAAAAGAAAGAAAATCTTCTGTTAGTTGATGAAACTTTTTGTATGATGAATCTTTTTACTAGCAAAGTAAAGGCAAATCAACTTGAAGACCAAATGCTTAATATTTGGAGAGTTTCTTGTTATTTTTCAGGTTCTCGTTCTCTTTACACTATTCCAGATCAGTTGTCTCTTTCTGGAACTCCTCTGAATGAGTCTTTGATTGCTCTGCATCAAATTCTTCCTAAGTTTCAAAAGGAGAATAAACTTCAAAAAGTCCAATGTGTTATTTTGACTGATGGTGAAGCTAGTCCATTGAATAGAGTTGTATCTGTTCAACGTGATTGGGAAAAAGAACCTTATCTTGGATCTAGACGTTTGATTCCAGACATTACTTTTGTTCGTGATCGTAAACTTGGAACAACATATAGGGTGGAATATCAATACCATAAGTTTACAGATCTTCTTCTCAATAATTTGAAAGATAATTTTTCGTATGTTAATTTTATTGGTATTCGTGTTCTTTCTTCCAGAGATGTGAATTCATTTATTCGTTTGCATTTATCATACGATTCCAAAGAATTTCAAAAAATTCAAACCGATTGGAAAAAGCAAAGAAGTTTTAATATTAATAATTCTGGGTATGATGCATACTTCGGAATTTCTGCAACTTCTTTGTCTCAGGATTCTGAATTTGAAGTGAATGATGGTGCAACAAAAGCGCAAATCAAATCCGCTTTTGTTAAATCTTTGAAAACAAAAAAACTAAATAAAAAAGTTCTTGGCGAATTTATTTCTTTGGTGGTGTAAATGGCAAAGTTTAATTATCCAAATTCATCCGAGAAATGTCCGTACTGTGGTGAGAAACAGAAACCTTGTTCGGAAATAACAAGTTTGTCGCGAGCATATGCCCGCGCCGCCTGTAGGAAAAAATACAATGGTGTGCCAATCGACAAACTGATTGAAGATGGGCATCCAGACACCAATCCTGACCTATAATAACTTCAGTTCAAAAAAACAACATGGCAATCTCTTCTGAGTACATTCGCACTTCTTTAAAAGCAACTTACGGAGAGTCTGTGACTACTGCTGATATTCGTGCATGGTGCGCTTTGAATGATAACAACTATCAAACCGTTACCAAAAAACTTGAGCAATATAAAACTGGACGTGGTAAGTGGAACCTGACCGTGCAAGAAAAACTTGAGCAAACATATCAATCTCCTGCTGCCCTTCCTGCTATTGAACAGAATCTCATTCCAGAAAAAGATGAGACTTTCGTCAAGTTTGGCAATTTTGTAGATGTTAAAAAAATTATTCAGTCTCGTCTATTTTATCCAACGTTCATTACTGGTCTTTCTGGAAACGGTAAAACCCTCTCTGTTGAACAAGCATGTTCGCAACTCAAGCGAGAACTTATCCGAGTAAATATTACAATTGAGACAGATGAAGACGATCTTATTGGCGGTTTCCGTCTTGTTGATGGGGCAACTGTTTGGCATAACGGACCTGTCATTGAAGCACTCCAGCGAGGAGCAATCTTGCTACTCGATGAAATTGACCTTGCTAGCAATAAAATCCTCTGTCTCCAGTCCATTCTCGAAGGTAAAGGTGTGTTTTTGAAAAAAATTGGTCGTTGGGTAAAACCTGCTTCTGGTTTTAATGTGATGGCTACTGCAAACACCAAAGGCAAAGGTTCTGATGATGGTCGCTTTATCGGAACTAATGTTCTCAATGAGGCATTCTTGGAGAGGTTCCCCGTAACGTTTGAACAGTCCTACCCTGCTCCTGCCATTGAACAGAAGATCCTGGAAGGTGTCGCTCTGGACCTTGGCGTAGAAGACCGTGACTTCTGCAAGCGTCTGGTTGACTGGGCAGACATTATCCGCAAAACCTTTTTTGATGGTGGCATCGAAGAAATCATTTCTACCCGCCGCTTGGTTCACATTATTCGTGCTTACAGCATCTTCAATGATAAAGCAAAAGCGATTAACGTTTGTGTAAATCGTTTTGATGATGAAACCAAACAAGCCTTCATGGAACTGTATGATAAAGTTGATATTGACTTTCAGATGCCCTCTGAGGATCAACAAAAAGAATGCCTTGACTCTCACAACTTCTCTTGATATAATATGACTAAACTAGTGGAACTATTGAATGACTCCATGTCTAATCTAAACAATGATACAATCACCATTCTTGGTGGAACTAACCCAATCGTTTCTTGTTCTAATGATGATACCTCTCAAGCATGTAAAGAATCGTGGAATGATTTTTGGGAACAAGATGGTATTAGCTTAACTGGAAACCCTTTCTCGTCATATTCATATGACTCTTATGGTTTAATCTCTCCTATTAACTCCGCAGACACTATTAGTTTCGTTATGAATGATAATGTTCCAGATCTTCCTTCAGCACCTACAAATGACAATGGTTTCTGGAAGTATCATGAGGATGTGATTCTCAAGGAAGTGCGAGATTATCTCAGTGGAACATATCGTTCTCACTATGCTTCTGCTGAATCTAAAACTCAAACTCTCGACTTGATTGAATCTGTTGGTGATGCAGAACCATTCTGTCGTTCTAATGCAATTAAATATCTCTCTCGTTTTGGTAAAAAGGGTGGAAAGTCTAAACAGGACATCTTGAAAGCAATTCACTACTGCATTCTTCTCTATCACTTTGCTGGACTTTGTAATGAAAATAAGGAACCCTATGAAACTTTCTGATAAAACTCTAAATCTTCTCAAAAACTTTTGCACCATTAATCAATCTATTCTTTTTAGGAAGGGAAATAAACTTCGCACTATTTCCGTGATGAAGAATATCCTTGCAGAGGCAGAAATTTCTGAAGATCTTCCAAAAGACTTTGGTGTTTATGAACTTAATAAATTTTTGACTCTGATGTCACTTTGTCAGACTCCAGAAATCGACTTTGCTAACAGTGGTCACCTTCTAATTAAAGATGGCAACAGAACTTCTAAGTTTTTCTTTGCAGATCCAAATGTAATTGTGACTCCCCCCGAAAAAGAAATTGAGTTTCCTGCTGCAGATGTAATTTTTGATCTATCTACATCTGACCTTGAGACGTTACTTAAAGCAGCAAGCGTAATCGATGCTCCAGATCTTTCTGCCATTGGGGATGGTTCTTCCATTAAACTGGTTGTTAGGGACAAGAAGAATCCAACTTCCAATGACTTCTCTATTGTTGCTGGAGAAACTGACAAAACTTTTACTTGTAATTTCAAGGTGGAAAATATTAAGATTCTTCCAGGAAATTATACCGTAACAATCTCAAGTAAACTACTGTCTCTCTTTTCCTCAACTAAACAAAATCTCAAATATTACATTGCTCTTGAACCAGATTCTACCTTTGAATGATGAAAGACTGGAACACTATTTTCAATAACTTGTCTGATTCTGAAAAGGACAAAGTTGCCGTCCTTCGTGTGATGGAATGTGCTAATGGTGTTATGCAACATGCTTATAGAGGGAAGCAAATCTTTGCCTATTCTACCTATGAGACTCGCAAGGCAATGAAGTTCAGTATGTCTTGCATGAAGAGGATGGAAATTCCCCTGAAGGAAGAAACCATTTCATTTGAACCAGAAACAGAAAAACTATTGAGGGAAGTTAGAGAACTTTATATCAGTGGTTTTAAAAACGGAAACGATGATGATTTCAATGAGTTTATGATTGTTTCTGGTGCATGTATTCGTGCTCTTGGACAAGACAGAATTGTTAAGGCAAAAGACATTCTGGCACAAAACATCACCGATATTCCACTTCAGGCATTAGACTGGGGTGTAAGATATATCAACCAGTTCTTCCAATGAATATCTTTGTGACTTCTCCTAACCCCTGGGAATCTGCCAGGGTTCTTCCTGATAAACATATTGTCAAGATGCCTCTAGAGACTTGTCAGATGCTTGCTATTGTTGCTTCTGATAAATGGGGTTATGGATTTGGCACCCTTCCCAAAGCAGATGGTACTCCCTATGCTACTGAGAAGGGTGCTTTTCGTAATCATCCATGTACTATTTGGGCAAAAGAGTTTGTAAATAACTGGCAGTGGTTAATTCAGCATGGCATTGCATTATGCGATGAATATAAACTTCGCTATGGAAAACACCATACATGCTTTAAAACTCTTATAGAGGCAAAGAATATTTTTCCTACTGCAGATCCTCAAGGACGTAGTGGAAAAGAAACTACGCCATTTGTAAGGGCTATGCCAGACGAATATAAACTTGATACAAGCATCGATACATTTACCGCTTACAAAATGTATATTGCTTCTAAACCATGGGTGTGCAATAATTATATTCGTATGCCCCAGCGTAAACCTGATTGGATTTGATTATGAGTCGTGATGAATTTCTTTGGGTGGAGAAATACCGTCCCAAAACTATTGAAGATTGTATTCTCCCCGAGAATATAAAAAAGACATTTAAAGAGTTCCTACATAAAGGAGAAGTGCCAAATCTTCTTCTTTCTGGACCTGCTGGTTGTGGAAAGACTACTGTAGCAAAAGCGCTGTGTAATGAACTAGGAGTAGATGTTTATGTCATCAATGGATCCGACGAAGGTAGATTCCTTGATACTGTCCGAAACAATGCGAAGAACTTCGCTTCGACCGTCTCACTTGCTTCGACTGCAAAACACAAAGTCATCATCATTGATGAGGCAGATAACACAACAAACGACGTACAACTCCTCCTACGGGCGTCTATTGAGGAGTTTAGTGGCAACTGCCGCTTCATCTTCACTTGCAACTACAAGAACAAGATCATCGAACCACTTCACTCCCGTTGTGCAGTCATCGACTTTGGAATTGGTGGAAAACAAAAACCTGCTATCGCAGCTTCTTTCTATAAAAGAATCCAAGATATCTTGGATAAAGAAAGTATTGAATATGATTCAAAAGTTCTCGTCGAACTCATTAACAAGCATTTCCCCGATTGGAGACGAGTCCTTAATGAGTGCCAACGTTATTCGTCGGGAGGAAAAATCGATGCTGGCATTCTTGCACATTTCTCTGATGTAGCTATCAATGATCTTCTTAAAAACCTTAAAGAAAAGAACTTCCCTGAAGTTCGGAAGTGGGTGGTATCTAATTTGGACAATGATACTACTGTACTTATGCGGCGTGTTTACGATGCTCTTTATAGCGCCCTTGAAAACAATAGCATTCCTGCTGCTGTGCTTGTTCTTGCTAAGTATCAGTACCAGTCTGCGTTTGTGGCGGATCAGGAAATAAATATTCTGGCTTGCTTGACTGAAATTATGGTAGAGTGTAACTTCAAATGAAAAACAAAAAACTCAAAGCATTGATACAAAAACCCTTGAGGTTTCATCATCAGGATATTCATGAAGAGATTGATGAACTTAAAAAACATCAAGTCAAATCTAAGTGGTATTATATTTTCTGGGGAATTGCAACACTATCTGTTGTTTTTGGGCAAATTTATGTTGGAACTGGATATCGTTTAATGGCAGATAGTTTCAACAGAATGATTAATCTTACAATTCAGGGAATTGATCAATCAAACAATATGAATGGAATTTAAAATGGAAATTAATGTAAAACTTATTCGTATAGTTACTGGAGAAGAAGTAGTTGCAGAACTAGTCTCAGAAACAGAAAGCACTATTACACTGAAAAACGGTCTTGTAGTCCTCCCAACAAATACTGGCGTAGGATTTGCCCCTTGGGCAACTGTAATTGATCAGGACAATCCAGAAATTACAGTGTCTAAAAATCACGTTGTATATATTGTTTCGGTTCAAGAAGACGTTGCCAATAAGTACAACGAAATGTTTGGAAGTAAAATCGTTACCCCAAGTAAAAAGAAACTCATTGTATAAATAGATCTAAGGGATTGTAACACACACGCACACTCCCACAAGTACAATTACCAGTATAGAATAATGTCAAACGCATATGAGTTGCGGTTGGAACTTTTTCGCGAAGCCCGCGATTATTTGACCAGCCTCTATGATAGAAATGTTTTAGAATGGGATCGACTTAATCAAGAAAAACTTGATATTGAAAATAAGTATCAGCAAGATTGGAGTCGATGGTCTGAATTAAAAGAAGAAGGAAAAGCAACAGCAGAAGATTGTCCAATTTGTCCAGATCCAATTAAACTTCCAGAGTATCCCGAGTATCCATCTAAGTATGAAATTCTTAAGATGGCAGCTTTTATTAAAAGTTTTACTGACGGAGATCTTAAAAAAGAAGAGGAAGAATTGAGATGAAGAACGAATATAAAACACTAATATTTGTAGATAAACCACATCCTTGGTATTCTATTGATAATTCTGGCAATCTTGTTTGTCACCTTATAAATTCAAAAAGAATTGGTGCTAGGGATAGTCTTGGGAGAATCTTGGGTGGATCTTCCCGTCCTCCTCAATACGATCCTAGTCATCGTTCTGTTGTTAAATGGAGTAAAAGATATAATCCAGATGGATCATTGAAATGTTTGTATAAAAAGTTAGTTTTTCCTGAAAAGTTTTTCGAAGGAACTATTTACGATGGTCATGATTATCAAAAAAGTGGAGATCATACCATTACAAAACAAATTATGATGCATCAAGCTGTAATGTGGACATTTCGAAATATTGACGAAAATCCTCCAGTTGATTTTAATGAAGAACAAAAAGAAGAATGGAAACACACTCCTACATCAATAAAGATGTATATGCTAACCCTTTTGCATATAAATCATAAAGAACATGATCCATCTATAAATTTTATTGATTTGGATAATCCTAATAATGACTCTCTAGAATATTGTTCTCCCAAATGGAACACTAGACAAGCTGTAAAACAGTATGGAGGTCATGTTTCCAATAAAGGTAAAATGATGGACCTTATAGATAATAAGGTTAAAATAACTCCAATTGAATTATTATTTTCATGATGAAACAACTTAAGACTCCTTTGAGATATCCTGGTGGAAAATCTCGCGCCTGCTCCAAATTAGATCTATATCTTCCAGATTTGAGAGATTTTAAAGAATTTCGTGAACCATTTTTGGGAGGAGGAAGTGTATCTATTCACATAACCAAAAAATATCCAGATCTAAACATATGGGTCAACGATTTGTATGAACCACTAATAAATTTTTGGAAGACGTTGCAGGATCAGGGAGAAGAACTTCAAGAACAACTTTTAAAACTGAAATCTGGTCACGATAATCCGACCAAAGCAAAATATCTTTTTCTTCAGTCAAAGGAATATCTTTCAGAAGATCTAAAAAAATGTGATAATTTGAATCGTGCTGTTAGTTTTTATGTTGTGAACAAATGTTCCTTTTCTGGTCTTACTGAAGCTTCGTCTTTTAGTCCTCAAGCATCTATGAATAATTTCACAGTAAGGGGAATTGAAAAACTGACAGGGTATCAAGAACTAATTAAAAACTGGCGTATAACTAACTTACCATACCAGCATCTCCTTACTGATGATAAGGCAGTATTTACTTATCTTGATCCTCCTTACGATATTAAGGACAACCTCTATGGGCGTAAAGGATCAATGCACAAAGGATTTGATCACGATACTTTTGCTGTCGATTGTGACTGCTTTGTTGGTCCTCAACTGATTTCATATAATTCTTCTCAATTAGTCAAAGAGAGGTTTAAAGATTATGAGGTAAGTGAATTTGATCTCACATATACTATGCGTTCTGTCGGTGAATATATGAGGGAACAGCAGGATCGTAAAGAACTTGTTCTTACTAACTATGCAATGGTACTAGCAAATGAAATGTGAAGTTACGCTTTATGTTGCGGGCAAAGTCTTCAAAGAAGAAGTATATGCCCGCGATTATCAAGAAGCAAGACAAGTTGCTCTTGCTAGAAATCCAAACGCAAAGGTAGTTGGAGTCACTGCTAAGTTATGATTTGGAGACTATGGTGCTATGCCCTTGGGAGAAAAGAGGGTAGGAGTGATCGAGAGGCAAATATTATTGCCATAATGAGAACTTTTATATTATTATTGTATATGATTACAAACTTTTTTATTATTGCTGGAGTGGTGAGGCATTGGAATGATGGAATACGAACTGAAGGATTGGTTGAATTCAATAAACTTCAATAAGAACAACCTTATTGAAGAAACACCCGACAGCATTAAGAATTATCCGCCATACATTATTAATCGCTGTCTTTCTGGACATTTAGATTGCGTCATGTTTGCAAACGAAATGAATAAGTATCACAACTTAGATAAGGATCTACAATATTCGTTTTATCTAAATAGTCTTAGGAAAAGAAAGAGATTTTCTCCCTGGCTCCGTAAGGATAAAGTCACAGACTTAGAATGTGTTAAGCAATACTATGGTTATAGTAATGAAAAAGCATCTGAAGCTCTTAAGATCCTGACAAAAGAACAAATTAACTTTATTAAAAAACGACTTGATGTTGGAGGAACAACAAAATGACAGCTAACAGTATGACAACGGAACCTGTTGTTAATTGGTCCGCTAGTGATATGATAGAAGTTCTATTGAACGAACCAGATGATTTTTTAAAAGTACGTGAGACTTTAACTCGTATTGGAGTTGCATCTCGCAAGGAGAAAAAACTTTATCAATCCTGCCATATTCTTCATAAACAAGGAAGATATTATATTGTTCATTTTAAGGAATTATTTGCTCTAGATGGAAAGAGAGCAAATCTTACTGTAAATGATCTTCAACGCAGAAATAGAATTGTTAGGCTTCTTGTAGACTGGGGTCTTATCTCTGTTATTGATCAAGATTCTGTCTTAGATATCGCTCCATTGAATCAAATCAAAGTCCTTGCTTATAAGGATAAGGGGGATTGGATTTTGGAAACGAAGTATAATATTGGCAAAAAAGGAAAGGCAGTAGAAACCGAATAAAAAATTACGGGGGTCCACACCCCCTTTTTTATGCTTTCTTGTATAATTAGTAATGGATGCCGTAAGGGTCCACACAACACAAACTCGCTTTTAAAGGAGCTACCATAATGACTAACCTCGCACGATACACTGCGGCAGATCTTCCTGCGCTTATTGACCGTATAAATAAGTATAGTATTGGAATGGATGAGACGTTCGATAGACTCTTCAGAACTCACCAGACCGAATCGAATTATCCTCCATACAATCTAGTTCAGGTCAGTAGCAGCGAATCCAGACTTGAACTTGCACTAGCAGGATTTAAAAAGGAAGAAGTCAATGTCTACACACAAGACGGAAAACTTTTTGTCGAAGGACAAAAAGGCAATGATGACTCAAGCACAAATTATATCCATAGAGGAGTGGCTCAACGAAGTTTTACGCGAGCATGGACCCTTAGTGACGAAACAGAAGTTAGATCAGTTACTTTCGAGGATGGGCTTCTAGCAGTATCTTTGGGAAAGGTCGTGCCAGACCACCACCAAAGGAAAGATTGGTTTTGATTTGATAACATTTTCTTTATAATTCAGTATCATAAAATACAAAAATGTTTGTTGTGATACATTATGATATAGATAATTATGTACTCAATGGAGGCTTACTATTATGAACTTCACAGTACCAACAGTAATTATTGGATCGACTCTTTCTCTTTTTAGTTGGTTGGTCCTTCCCTCCGTCATTCCCTAACCCACCACCTATGGAAATCATCGCAACATTCGCACTACTCGGTTCTGCTATCTTCGGAGCATATAAATTAACTCCTAAAATCAAATAAATAAAACTGAATATCGTCGGCGCAATGCCACGAGGGGTAACTGGCAAAATCCAGTTGACACCCCTCTTTTTTATTGTTAGAATAAGTGAAAACGGAGAAACAATGACAACAAAAACCCATATCATTGAAAAGAAGGACTCCAAACATTCCCAAACATGGGAGTGGGAAGAAACTCCAGAACTGATTGAAGCACTCAAAAAAGTTCATCAATTAAGTTCTACTACTGAACTTAAAGCGCCAAACAAACCAAATACAATTAACGATAAAAAATGACAGTAAAATTAATCTTACTTAAGTCTGGAGAAGATGTTATCTGCGATATTTCCGAAATGGTCGTAGGTGAAGGAGAAAATGAAAGAGTGGTTGGATATTATCTTGATAAACCTTGCCTAGTAAAAATGCGAGATCCTGCTCCAGTTGATTCTCCTACTCCTATGGTGAAGCTTTCCGAGAATGCAAAGCAAACTGGATTCCAGGTATCACTTTTTCCATGGATGCCACTCTCTAAAAATAGAGTTATTCCTATTGTAGCAGAATGGCTTGTAACTATGACTGATCCAATAGATAGACTTGTAGAACTGTACAATGAGGCTCAATTAAAAGATGACGAAGATCCTAGTCCTGACAAATAATCAAATTCTAATCTGCAGAATCGAAGAAGTTGGTGCTGACATTGGAGAACCAGACTGCAAATTAGTAGAACCATTTTTGATCAATTCTGATAGAACATTGTCTCCATGGTTGATCGATGTGAGTGTTCAAAATACATTCATGATTAGTTCGGAAAAGATTTTGACAATTGCAGATCCAACTTCAGAACTATTAGAAAAATACAATTCTCTTATTAAATAATGGCACTCTCAAAAACTACATTAGATCATCTTCTAGAAGCAAAGTCTCACATTCGTGCTGCAATTAAATGTGCAGCTGTTAACGAAAAACCATTAGTCATCAAGCAATTATCCGAAATGCTTATGGGTATGGAGCAATTGGAAAAGTTTGACGAAATTATGGATATGTTGGATAATAGAGCATCAGGGTCTAGAGGTAAGTTCGGTCCCTTTTTTACTGATGGTGAGGAATGAAGTTTTACACTAATGTTCAATTGATTGGAAATCAATTCCTAGTTCGTGGAGTTGAGAATGGAAAAAGATTTGAAACAAGAGAACAGTTTCAACCTGTTTTGTTTGTTAAATCCAAAAAAGATTCTAAGTATAAAACTTTGTCAGGAGAACCAGTAGAACCAATTCGCCCTGGTTCTGTAAAAGATTGCAGAGAGTTCATCAAAAAATATGATGAGATCGATGGATTTGAAATCTACGGAAATGAAAGATATATCTATCAATATATTTCTGAAAATTATCCACAAGAAAACCTTGAGTTTGATGCAAAGCAAATCAAGTTAGTTACTCTTGATATTGAAGTTTCTTCCGAAGAAGGATTCCCAGACGTAGAATCCTGTTCGGAAGAAATTCTTGCCATTACAATACAAGATAATTCCACAAAGAAAATTGTTACTTGGGGGCAAAAACCTTTTAGAAATGATCGTGATGATGTGGTCTACCATCATTGTCCAACAGAAAAAGAATTACTCTCAAGTTTTATTAATTATTGGATGGTTGATGTTCCAGATGTTGTAACTGGTTGGAACATTGAATTTTATGATATTCCTTATATTTGCAAGAGACTTGATCGAGTTCTCGGTGAAAAACTAATGAAGCGTTTTTCACCTTGGGGTCTTGTTACTGAGGGAGAAGTGTATATTAATGGAAGAAAAAACACTACTTTCGATGTTGGAGGAATCACCCAACTAGATTATCTTGCTCTGTATAAAAAGTTTACATACAAAGCACAAGAATCATATCGTCTTGACTACATAGCTGAGGTAGAACTTGGTCAGAAGAAACTTGACCACTCAGAGTTCGATACATTTAAAGAATTTTACACTCATGGGTGGCAAAAATTTATTGAATATAACATCGTTGACGTAGAACTTGTTGATCGTCTAGAAGATAAGATGAAACTCATTGAGTTGGCACTCACTATGGCATATGATGCTAAGGTAAATTATGGAGATGTTTTCTATCAAGTAAGGATGTGGGATAACATCATTTATAACTACTTGAAGAACAGAGACATTGTTATCCCCCCCAAAAATAAGTCTCAAAAAAACGAAAAGTATGCGGGGGCATATGTCAAGGAACCGATTCCTGGAAAGTATGACTGGGTTGTGTCTTTTGACCTTAATTCTCTTTATCCTCATCTTATTATGCAGTACAACATCTCGCCAGAGACACTACTGGAGGAACGACACCCAACGGCTACAGTTGATAAGGTACTTAATGAAGAGATAAACTTTGAGTTGTATAAAGATTATTCTGTTTGTGCTAACGGAGCAATGTATCGTAAGGACAAACGTGGGTTTCTTCCAGAACTCATGGATAAGATGTACAATGACCGAGTTAAGTTTAAAAAGATGATGCTTCAGGCGAAGCAGGAAAACGAGAAGAATCCTTCAATCAAATTGAAGAAAGAAATATCTCGATGCAACAATATCCAAATGGCAAAGAAAATTCAACTTAACTCTGCTTATGGTGCTATTGGCAATCAGTATTTTAGATACTATAAACTTGCAAACGCAGAAGCGATTACACTTTCTGGGCAAGTTTCTATCCGATGGATAGAAATGAAAATGAATAAGTATCTAAATACTCTTTTAAAAACAGATGAAGTCGATTATGTTATCGCATCTGACACTGATTCAATCTATCTTAATATGGGACCTCTTGTTACTAAATTTTTTAGTAATAAGTCTGACGATAAAGCAGCGATTGTGGGGATACTTGATAAGATCTGTCAAGACAAGTTGGAACCATTCATCGAATCCAGTTATCAGGAACTTGCGAATTACGTTTCGGCATATGAACAGAAAATGAGCATGAAGCGTGAGAACATTGCTGATAGTGGAATTTGGACTGCAAAGAAAAGATATATTCTTAATGTTTGGAATAGTGAAGGAGTTGCATATTCGGAACCAAAATTAAAGATGATGGGAATTGAAGCAGTAAAATCATCTACTCCTGCTCCATGTAGGAAAATGATTAAGGATGCTTTGAAAATTATGATGGAAGGCACTGAAGATGATGTAATTAAATTCATTGATAATGCAAGAAGTAAGTTTAATGAACTTCCTCCAGAACAAATTTCTTTTCCTAGATCTGTATCTGATGTAGTTAAATATCATTCTAGTTCTGATATTTACAAGAAAGGAACACCTATTCATGTAAGAGGAGCACTTTTGTTTAATCATCATATCAAACAAAACAAGTTGACGAACAAATATTCTCTTATTCAGAATGGAGAAAAAATTAAATTTTGTTATTTAAAAAGTCCCAATCCTATGCATGAAAATGTTATTTCATTTATTCAAGAATTTCCCACAGAACTTAATCTTGACAAATATGTAGATTATGATTTACAATTTGAAAAGTCCTTTTTAGAACCTCTCAAATCGATTCTTGATGCAATAGGTTGGAGAGTGGAAAAAACTATTAATTTGGAGATGTTTTTCTCATGACAGAATATCTAGTAGATGATGGCGAATCAAAACAAGACAAATGGAACCGAGGGTTGGATTTGTTTATAGAATCTGTACTAAAACCTGATTCAGAATTACGTCAGTGTGCTCATGAACAAAGATGTTATCATGAATTAATGGATATTCGTAAAAATATTCTTGATCATTTGGATTCTATTAGGTGGCATTGATGGATCTTCCTATTAATGATAAAGAACTTGGCATAATTGTAAATGCTTTACTTCTTGGTGGAGACTCTTCTTTATACCAAAAACTAAAAATCATCAAAGAGATTCGTGAAGAAAATCCTGATGGTCCTTATAAAAAAATTGCAAGAGAAAAATTTGGGTTTGTTATCTAATGTTTTTTAAAAAAATTAGTTTAGTTACTGGTGGATTTGATCCAATTCATAGTGGACATATATCTTATTTCACAAGAGCTAAAGATTTTTCCGATTATCTTGTAGTCGGACTTAATACAAACGAATGGTTAACTAATAAAAAAGGTCAATATTTTCAGTCCTGGGTTGAGAGGGCAGATATAATTCGTCATCTCAATATGGTTGATGCTGTAATCACTGTTCCTGATGATGAAGTTGGATCTGCTTGTGGTGCAATTGCTAAATGCTTAGAGATTGCAGATACCGTTGTTTTTTGTAACGGTGGAGATAGAGGATCCTCCAATACTCCTGAATTGGATATGTATGGCAATAACCCAAGAGTTCAATTTGAATTTGGAATTGGTGGAGATGAAAAAATGAACAGTAGTTCATGGATCCTTAGGGGTTATTTTGAAAGACAAAGAAAATTATTGGGAATTTGACATGGATTTTTTAAAAGAAATTGTAAAGGAAGTTGGGGACGAATTTGCTCAACTTGCATCTGACATTGACGAGACCGAAACTTATGTGGACACAGGTTCGTACATTTTTAACGCACTGGTTTCAGGTAGCATATTTGGTGGTGTATCTGGGAATAAGATTACTGCTATTGCTGGAGAGTCTTCTACTGGAAAGACTTTCTTCAGTCTCGCCGTTGTTAAGAATTTTCTTGATTCCAATCCCGATGGTTATTGTCTCTATTTTGATACTGAGGCAGCTGTTAATAAGTCCTTACTTGACTCTAGGGGTATTGACTTAAATCGACTGGTCGTTGTAAATGTTGTTACTATTGAAGAGTTTCGTAGTAAAGCTCTTAGGGCAGTAGATATATACTTAAAAAAACCTTTAGACGAGCGTAAACCATGTATGTTTGTGCTAGACTCTTTAGGTATGCTCTCCACTGAAAAGGAGATCACTGATGCACTCAACGACAAACAAGTCCGCGACATGACCAAATCTCAACTGGTCAAAGGTGCATTCCGTATGCTCACCCTCAAATTAGGACAAGCAAATGTTCCGCTCATTGTCACGAATCACACGTATGATGTCATCGGAGCTTACGTACCAACGAAAGAAATGGGCGGAGGTTCTGGACTCAAATACGCAGCAAGCACGATCATTCATCTCAGCAAAAAGAAAGAAAAAGATGGAACAGAAGTGGTCGGCAATCTTATCAAAGCTAAGACTGCTAAGTCGCGTCTGAGTAAGGAGAATAAGGATGTTACGGTACGTCTGTATTACGATGAGCGTGGTCTTGATCGTTATTACGGTCTTCTTGAACTCGGTGAGATTGGTGGACTTTGGAAGAATGTCGCAGGTCGCTATGAGATAGATGGTAAGAAAATCTATGCCAAGCAAATTCTTAAAGAACCAGAAACATACTTCACTCCAGAAGTTATGGAACAACTAGATAAAATAGCACGTCAGGAGTTCAGTTATGGATCTTAATCCCAAAAAGAAAGAAGTAGACAAAAGCAAAGACTTTAAAGAAAGTGGAATGACTTTAATTACGGAACCTGAAAGTGACAAATACCTCAAACCAACAACAAAACATAATCCTCCTAAAAACTGATATAGATGTATCTAAAATAAAAAAACAGTTAGATGAATACAAATCAGATTGGGGATCACAAAAAACTCTTGACAACACAGACGTTCAGGATCCCCACAAATACCTTACAACTGTAGATGTTCTGCAGTTGATTATGGGAGGACTAGAAAAACCAGGACAATATGTTGGTGATAGTGAGATCTGCATCAAAACTCCTGCATATAATAACCACACTGCAGTCATAGAATACTTAAACCAGTATTTCTCTGATATTCGTAGATGTGGTTTTCTTTCTCTGCCCCCAAATGGAATCGTAGGTGCTCACATCGACGAAGGAACATACTATCTCAATAAAGATAGATATCATTTGTCCATTCAAGGAACATATCGTTACTTTGTTGGAAATCAGGCTTTAAATGTTGTACCAGGTATGCTATTCTGGTTCAATAACAAACTACCTCATGGTACAGTTAACACTGGTGATGAAACACGAATCACCTTTGTATTTGATGTGCCACATTCTCCAGATAATTTGCAAAACCAATGGACAAAGTTGAAATCCTAATTCTAAGAAATCTTCTTTATAATGAGGAGTATTTACGTAAGGTAGTTCCTTTTATTAAACCAGATTATTTTGAAGATTCTCAGCAAAGAATTGTATTTGAGGAAATTCTTAACTTTGTTCAGCAATACAATCAACCTGCCAGTAAAGAAATTCTTTGTATCGAAGTAGAAAAACGTCAAGATATTAATGACACAATTTTTACTGAGATTACAAAGTTTATCAGTTACCTTGAGGATGTTCCTACTGATTTTGATTGGTTAATTGATACTACTGAGAAGTGGTGTCGGGATCGTGCTATTTACCTAGCACTGATGGAATCCATTGCTCTTGCTGATGGAAAGGATGAGAAAAAAGGTAGAGACTCTATCCCAAGCATTCTTTCCGATGCTCTCGCGGTTTCTTTTGATACTCACATTGGTCACGATTATCTGCAAGACTATGAACAACGTTACGAAACATATCATAGAAAAGAGGAGAAAATCCCATTTGATCTTGAATTCTTTAACAAGATTACAAAAGGTGGTTTGCCTAACAAGACTCTCAACATCGCTCTTGCTGGTACGGGCGTCGGAAAGTCTCTATTCATGTGCCACGTTGCTAGTTCCGTTTTATTGCAGGGAAAAAACGTTCTCTACATCACACTTGAGATGGCAGAGGAACGAATTGCTGAACGAATTGATGCCAATCTTCTCAATGTTCCAATCCAAGAAATCTCAGAACTTCCGAAAGTGATGTTCGAGAACAAAGTAACTAATCTTGCAAAGAAGACTCAAGGAACTCTTATAATTAAAGAGTATCCTACCGCTAGTGCCCATAGTGGACATTTTAAATCACTTCTTAATGAACTTGCACTTAAGAAGTCATTTAGACCTGATATTATTTTCATCGATTACCTTAATATATGTGCTTCCTCTAGGTATCGCGGAAACAGCACTGTCAATTCATATTCGTATATCAAAGCTATTGCTGAAGAGCTTAGAGGGTTGGCTGTTGAAGCAAACGTCCCTATCGTTTCTGCCACGCAGACCACTCGTTCTGGTTATGGTAGCAGTGATGTTGAACTTACTGATACTAGCGAGTCCTTTGGTCTCCCTGCTACTGCTGATCTTATGTTTGCCCTTATTTCTACTGATGACCTTGAAGGGCTTGGACAGATTATGGTAAAACAACTTAAGAATCGTTATAATGATCCAACTATTTTTAAACGTTTCGTAGTTGGTATTGATCGCGCTAAAATGCGTTTATATGATTGCGAGCAATCAGCTCAGAACGACATTATTGACAATGGAGTTGAAGAAGAGTATGATTATGAGGAATCAAAAGCAAAGAAAACCTTTGAGGGATTTAAATTCTAATGACTAAAACTGTTGAAAAAACAATCGACACTGTAAAGTATCTTGAGTTTGTAAAAGGAACTACAAGTATGCCTAGTTCTGACTTGGCTGCTCTGATGACTTCCATTACTAACCTTGAACTGGAAGACGGCGCAGATGTTCCTCGTCTCCTCACTGCTGCTCTTGGTTTGACTGCAGAAGCAGGAGAGTTTACCGAGGTTGTGAAAAAGATTATCCTTCAAGGTAAACCTTATAATGAAGAAAATGCATTTCACATGAAGCGTGAATTGGGCGATATCTGCTGGTATCTTGCTCAGGCATGTATGGCACTTGATACCACCTTTGATGAAGTGATTGAGATGAACGTGGACAAACTCAAAGCACGTTATCCTGGTGGTGAGTTTGATGTCCATTACTCTGAAAATCGTCAAGAGGGAGATCTGTGACAGAAGAAACTGGAAAAGAACATCCTGAAATCTCTGAAATCAATTGGATTGATGATTGCTTTCGTGTTTACGAAACTAAGTATGGTTTGTGGCACAGTGCAGCAAAAGACGGCGAGGAATTGGTAACTGCTCTGACTGAGGATCAGTGTATTTCTGGAACTCGATTTTATCTAAAAGGTAGACAAGAAGGATGGCCAGAAGAAATGAGTAGAGTAATGAATGATGGAATTGTTGGAGGTAAATTATGAACAAAGTAACTATTGAAATGCCCGTTCGTGCTGCAGCGGCAGTCCGTCAAGTTTTGTTTGATGCCCAGAAAGGATATGGAACTGAATATGTTCCTGAGCGTGTTTTTGAAATCCGCGAAGTCATTACAGACCTTGACAATGCTATCACTTCTGTGGTAGAATCCAATTGACCCTTCGGGGTTTTCTGGGGAATTAGCTCAGTCTGGTAGAGCGCCTGCTTTGCAAGCAGGATGTCAGCGGTTCGAGTCCGCTATTCTCCATTCTAAATACTTGAAAAGAAAGTATTGAAATGGCATCAAATACACCAGGAGCGGATTTAAACGAGATACACCTTGGTTTTATATTGAATAATGGTGAATGGACGGGTGGCATGGAAGCAGCAAAACCCACTTATGATCTTAGAAAATCGAGTGTAAACAAAGATGAGCAAACTTGGAGAATTGGTCAAACATATTCAATGAAAGATGCCTTTTTACAAAAAGCATCAGAATTGGGATATGGTGGTGGAGTAAAAAATGTTCACTGGACTGCTAGAGCAGATTTTTCTTTTACTGATATTAATCCTAGATTTGAAGCAATAAGCAAAAATAATCCATCAGATTTGCTTGTAGAATTTAATAGATCTACTAATGTTGACAATTTTTTGGGATTGTCTGCTAAATCCGTTAGAAGTCCAACAGGAAGAGCACCCTTTAAAAATAAGGGAATGAATGAGATACAAAAAGAACTTTTGGGTGGAACTCAATTAACAACCTTTATATCCGAGCAAACAACTCATTTTCTTAATATGCATCCAAAGTATTCTTCTGTTGCATCAGCAAGAAAAACTCAAATAAAAGCAGAAAGTGAAACAATACAAAAAGATATTGCTGGTTATGCTAATGATTATATGTATGCCGGACTTCAAGATGTTTTGATTAAAGGACTGCAATCGGCAGGAGATATTGATGTAAAATACTACTGTCTTAATAATCTTTATGACGTAATAAGACTTCCTAGATTTGTTAAAGTTACTGGGAGGGGAACAACTCAAAATGCGTATAATGCAGTTGTTACTGATCCATTGAATAGTTCTGCATTTAGATCACTTGTTTCTAATGGCAGAGTGACATATGAAAAATTAGGTCAAACTAGTGTTGGCATTAAGGTATCAAACAAAAGAATTTTAAAAATGAGATTTAAATTTGAATCTACACCAATGGCAACTCCAATGAAGTTCAGTGTTGAATATTGGGATTAGGTAAACACTAAATATAATATAAGGACCAATTATATACATGAAAAGTTTTTTCCAGTTTCTAACTGAGGCAGAATCACAGGCGTCTGCACAGGCAAGAAAATTAAATCTTAAGAGTGATGGACACGGTGGATGGTTAGACACTCGTGGAAACTTTGTGGCGACCACTGAAAAGGGAAAGTTGGTTTTTGTAGATAAAAAGAAACCAAAGGTGAAAGATGAACCAACAAGAAAACCAAGAACAGCACAAGCAGAACCTAAAACAGAACCTAAGAAACCTGCACCTGAGACTGCAGAAAAGGCGAGATCAAAAGAAGTTGAAGGAGATCAGGATTCTAGACAAACTTCAGAAACTTTGACCGTTGCATTTGGTCGTTTCAATCCTCCTACTGTAGGTCATGAAAAACTTCTTTCTGCTGCGAAGAAAGCATCTGCAGGTGGAGACTTGAAGATTTATCCATCAAGAACTCAAGATCCAAAGAAAAATCCATTGGATCCCGATATGAAAATTTCATACATGAAGAAGATGTTCCCCGACTATGCGGAGAATATTATTAATGATGATGAAATGAGATCTATATTTAATGTATTAGTTGCTGCATCTGAAAAAGGATATGCTGCAGTAAACATTGTTGTGGGATCTGATCGTCAATCCGAATTTGAAAATCTTGCAACTAAGTACAATGGTGAACTTTATAACTTTGAATTGATTCGTGTAATTTCTGCTGGCGTTAGAGATGCTGATGCTGAAGGTGTAGAAGGAATGTCCGCATCCAAGATGCGTAAAGCAGTAATGGATGATGACTTTGAATCATTCCGTAAAGGAACTCCTAAGTCTCTTGATGATGGCGATACTCAAGCACTTTTCGATGCAGTTCGCACTGGAATGAAACTGAAGGCAAAGAAGAAAGAAGTTTCTGAAATGTGGGAAATCGCTCCTAAGTTTGATCCAAAAGGACTAAGAGATAATTACGTTTCTGGTGATATCTTTAAACTCGGAGATATTGTTGAAAATTTAAATACTGGATTAGTTGGTAAAATTATTCGTAGAGGAACAAATCATTTGATTTGTGTGACAAAAGAAGAATACATGTTTAAATCATGGATTCGTGATGTAATGGAAGCAGTTGTAAATTATCCTGGACCATCAGGAGTTCCTGCTGACCAGAGAGAGATTGGCACAGACTCTCATAGAAAATATGCAATGAGAATGACGGGAACATTCGATATTCGTAATTTCATAAATAAGTATAAGGCTAAAAAGTAAACAGACTTATACTCATGAATCATCTTAACGATATCTCTAAGGTTTACTTGCAGAACATTGCTTCGCAAGAAACTCAGGAAGAGGGGTACAAACCCATTGATAAAAAGAAGGAAAGTGCAATGTATCGTCGTGCTGGAAATTTAGCACGTACTTCTTTGTCTTCTAGAGGCAAGAAGAAAGAGGAAGCACAAGATAAGTCTTCTAAAATTGTTTCTGCGATCACTCGTCAGAAAGAAAAAGAGCGTTTCGATAAGATGGCAGATATTAAAGCTAGAGATAACTATAATGAAGAAGTTGAGCAGGTTGATGAGAACGTAGCAACTGGTAAGGCAAGAAGAGCAAAGTTCGGTGGAATTGCTCAAAGAGTTGGTTCTGGTGAAGCGGTAAGTAATCAAGAAAAATCTGATAGATTTGCCAAGTCTGTTGCGGCAAAGAAAGCAGCATTGAAAGCAGCTGGAGACGCAGCACACAAAGCAGCATCCGATAAAGGTATGAGTCCTGCGGAGGCAGAAATGCGTAGAAAGGCAGCAGAGAGAAAAGCTGCCCGTGCGAAGAAGAGACAAATGGGAGAAGCGCTTGATCCTGTCGGTCAGGAAGATGCAGATGTGGATAATGATGGTAAGAAGAACACTAAGACTGATAAGTATCTTCTGAAGCGTCGTAAGGCAATCGGCAAAGCAATTGCTACAAGAAAGGAAGAAACAGAAATAACAGAAATTCATACTCAAGCACATACTCCTCACGAAGTTCCTACTAAAGATCTTAAGGGTCTTGTAAAGAAAGCAGTCAAGAGAATTGATGCTGACAATGATGGTGATGTAGATACTAGCGACCCAAAAGAAACTGAAATGGGTGAGTTTATTCCTTCACCTGACGGAAAGAAAAAAATTAAACCAATTGTTCAGAAAGAAGGTTTCTCTAATTGGAGACATGAACTCTCTGAAGTTATTTCTGATGATTCTGATGAACAAAAAAAAATTAAAGAAAAAAAAGTAAATAATAAAATTGTAATCAATCCACAATTAAAAGAATCTGTAGAACAACTTGGTGGAGAATTAATTTCCATTGAGGAAGTGGAACTTGACGAAGAAGCACTTGTAGAATTTGCTGTCGATTCTTTATATGAGGAATTTCTTGAGGAAGGATATGATGAAGATACTATTGAAGAAGTAATTGAATCGGCAATTCAGGAAGCAACTGTTACATACGGTCACGATACTCGCAAACCAAAAACAGCTGCTCAACGCGCTGATGATAGAGTTAGTGCAGTTGCTAGATTTGCAAGAGCAAAAATTAAAAAGTATGCTAAAAAAGCAGTCGTAGGTGGAGCAAGAGCAGTTGCTAAGGGCGCAACTAAACTTGCTAATAAAGTTGAGCGTGATAACCCAAATACTTTTAGCGGTAAAAAAAAACCTAGAAGTGCATCCCCCTATCGTGGACAGGGTGTAGGAAGAAAAGAAAAAGTTGGTGCTACTTCAACAGCAGCACCAGCAGCAACAAAAACTCCAAAAAGCAGCAGGTCTACAGCACAAAAATCTCAAAGTGCAAAAACAAAAGCAAAGAAAAATAAATTAGACGATTTGCTTTCTTCCATTAGAAATGAAGCAGTAGATACATTGGTAGATGAAGGAATTGGAATGACCATGGCTAATGCTATTGGCAATCCTCCTGCATTGAGCAAGAGAATGAAACTGAAGCAAGCACTTTTGAATAGAGAAATTAATAAGGAAACTGCAAAGAATAAAAAAAGAAAGTTCAGTGGCAAAGCTGCGGTTTCTGAAGAGGAGACTCCTGCGGAAAGACTTGATCGTATCTCTAGAGAAAAGGTAGCTGCTCAAAAAGCAGTTGCCGATGCTAAAAAGAAAGAGAGAGAAGATTCCGCTGCTGCATTCCAAGCACATAAAAAAGAAGTTCTTGCTAAGGGTGGTCGTCCAGTAGACGCACTTGATTCATGGCAAAAGAAAAAAATGAGTGAAGAGACTGTTGATGAAGCAGTCAAGGGTCAAGATACCGAAAGCAGAAGAGAAGCAGCAGTAGAAAGAAGATCTGGTGAGAAGCGTCTTCCTCCTTCAAAAGGAAAGGGATATGCTGATCAGCAGCAACAACAAATTTCTTACATGGATAAAGTGACTAAGAAAAATAAGAATGTTGTTGGACTGGTTACTAAAGAAGAGGCTGAGCAGGTTGATGAAAAACTCAACATGAAGAAAGAAAAGATGGGTGATGTCATCAAAGACTTCTATAAGTCCGATGCTCCCCAGTTTAAGGGTAAGTCAAAAGAAAAGCGTCGTCAGATGGCTATCGCTGCTAAGTTAACTGCTGAACGTGGTGGTAAGAGACTTGGTGAAGGTGCAACAGAAACAGCGATGTCTCCTCAAGAACTTCAACTTCAGAAGAGAAAAACACAGATCGATATGATGATTTCTAGAAAGAGAAGACAAGCTCTTGATAAAGAAGGTCAGTCTGCTGGAGGTGTTAATGAGTCTTCTGAAGATCGTTTAAGAGACATGCGTCAAGAGCGTGGTGGTGTTGACGGAAACACTAGATATGATCGTCCTCCCGCTAAGAAACTCTCTAATGCTGAGTTTGGCATCAAACCAGGTAAAACCGCAGTTCAAAAGGAACTTGAGAAAAAGTATGGCAAAGGCAAGTCTGCACTTGATATTGTAAAAGCAGAGATTCGTGCCAAGCATGGCAAGGGATCTTTAAAATGATATATAGTTAGTAGTAGGTTAGAGGTTTATCATGCTCTCATTTCTTCTCCCACTAGCATCCAAAATTGTTATGGATGCCGTTGCTAAGATTCCTGAAAATGAGGAACTTGGCGAAAAACTCATCGATATTTGTATTGTTATTCTTAACAAAGCAGTTAAGTTGACAAAAACAGAAATGGATGACCAACTTCTTGAGGTTGTTTCAAAGGCTATTAGAGCAAGAGAAGCAGCTTGATCTGTTATTAAAGTTCATAGGAGGCTCGAATTTTAGGGTCTCCTATTTTTATAAATATTAATTAGGAAATTATTTTACAGGAAAAGAACATGGCACTCTGGGGAAATAATGATGCCGTAGGTAGTAATGGTACGGTTACTTTAGATTATTCTACTGGCGTTGTAACTGGATCTGGTACAACTTTTGGACAAGTTGGCGCTGCAAAAACAGGCGACGTTATTAAATTTGGTATTAAGGGAACTGCTGCTTCTGCAGTTTATTTTGGTGATGCTGTTATTGTTGCTATTGCAGGAACACAGTCACTTACTATTGGATCTACTGCTGGTTTAAGTGGTGCTGCTATTGCTGCAACAACTTTCCAAGTAAGTGAGTCTCCCATTTTTGCTACTCTTGACGCACACTATAGTCAGCGTAAAGAGGGTTCTGAGTTTGTGTATGGCGTTGCAGGAGCAGGAGTTACTGCTTCACAAAATACTTCACATCAACTGACCCATGCTGGATGGGTTGGAGTTACCACATACAACGATAGTGACGGAAATCTCAGAGTTAAGTCTGAAGTTCTTGTTGCTATGTCTGGAATCACAACTGGTAATACTCCTACATTCCCACCTGCATCTGAGGTTTGATTTTTAGTGTAATATGCAATTTAATGAACTGAATGAAGAAAACTTTCTTTTATTCGCTATCAAACACTATGAAAATCCTCAAGCTGTAACCAAAGAAGATTTTGATAGAGACTTAAACCATTTTAAGTATATAAAAAGATTATTGAAAAGGTATACAAATACCGGGCAGTTAAAAACCCATCTTCTCCTTAATCATTTTATTATTCTTTATAACATTTTTGGAGAAGCAGCAACACCAATGCTATTTTTCAAAATTGATAGATCTCTTTGGGCAAGTGTTAAAAGTTTCATAGTCTTTTTGGGGAAATTTCCTCAGTATCCAAGAACAGTTCTTCATGATGTTCAGGTTGATATGTATTGTATGAAAGAACTATTGCAAATTTATAACAATGACCAGGAAGACGAATAAAATTATTGATAGAATTATATCATTTATTAGAGAAGAGTCTCCCACTAATAATGTTGGTGGGGGACAAATTGCTGGAACAAAAGAAGCTGGTGATGATCCTCCTGTAAGAAAGAAAAAGAAGTATATAAAATTGCCCGTAGGGTCTAGAAAATTTTGGTTGGATGATTTAAGAAAACAGAGATAGGACAATGTTCTCATCAAAAATAGATGTTCTCGAATCTAAACTTAACATATATGAGGATCTCTCAAAAGAGATGCTTGAAAAGTTAGAAACAGCCGTCCAAAAAATATCAGAAGGAAATTCTCGCATTGCTCAAATTCTTGCGAAACATGATGAAAGAATTGAGCAGAGTATGAAAACGGATGCTCTGATTATTAAAATGATAGATGAACTTAAAGAAGAAAGTGAAAGAGACCATAATATTATTCATGAGAGAATAAATGTCATTCAAAGGAAAGTTGATGAACTTTCTAGATTTAGATGGATGGCTGCAGGAATAGTTGCTGCTGTTATATGTGTAGCGCCAATAGCAGTTACTACATTTTTCCCTACTAACATTCAAAATTCATCTAAATAGCAATAGAGTTGGCACTGGTGTGCCTATGCAGACAAAAGTCTTCTATCAGTTCTGGGCACTTAATAATGATGTTATTAAGTGGACATCGATAATAACGTCAATTTGCATTGACAAGATTTAGTCGTCTGTTATAATAGTACCAAGTCTTTACCTTATGCTATGGATTTTGTTGATGTGAAGTACATCAATTTGATATCTGTTCGACTTCAGAAGTTCAAAAATGTAAAAAATAATCTCTACAACTTTCGTTGTCCAATATGTGGAGATTCTCAAAAAAATAAAAACAAAGCTAGAGGATATTTTTATCAAGTAAAGAACAACACAAATTATAAGTGTCATAATTGTGGGTTAAATATATCTTTTAGTAATTTTTTAAAACAATTAGATTCTCTATTGTTTAAACAATACTGTCTTGAAAAATTCAAGCAAGGCAATACTGGCAAAAACTTTGTTGCCGAGGAACCTACTTTTGAATTTAAGAAACCTATTTTTAGAAGCAAAGTAAATCTGCCTCTTTGTTCCGAGATTCCAATTGCTTCCAAATATCTACAAAACCGTCGTATTGATCCAACTAAATTTTACTTTGCTGAAGACTTTAGTAAGTTTGTAGAAACTTTTAGTGAAGTAGATCACCAAAATTTATATAAGGAACCTAGAATTATTATTCCCATCTACTATGAAAAAAGTTTAGTGGGATTTCAAGGAAGATCTTTAGGTCCTAGCAAGGTTAAATACATTACTGTGATGCTTAATGATGACTCACCAAAAATCTACGGACTGGATAACATCAGAACAGATGCTCCAGTCTATATTACAGAAGGACCATTTGACAGCACGTTCATTTGCAACTCGATTGCTATGTGCGGAGCTGATGCTGATATTAGTCGCTGGGGGATTAGCAATCCTGTGTGGATCTATGATAACGAACCGCGCAATAGAGAAATCACAAATCGAATATCAAAAACAATCGATAAAGGAGATAAAGTTGTTATCTGGCCATCTAACATAGTTGAGAAGGATATTAACGATATGATTCTATCTGGACATGACGTTCAGACTATAGTAGAATCTAATATATACTCTGGTTTAAAAGCAAAACTTCAATTTAACACTTGGAAAAAAATATGACTAACGGCACTAAGGTAAAAAAACGTGATGGGAGAATTGAGCCACTTGATCTAGATAAGATGCATTTGATGGTTGAAGAGGCAACCAAGGGTCTTGCAGGGGTCTCTGCAAGTCAAGTTGAAATGAAGTCTGGAATTCAATTTTATGATGGAATTACCACAGCAGAGATTCAGGAAATTCTGATCCGTTCTGCTTCAGATTTGATTGATCTAGACCACCCAAACTACCAATATGTTGCCGCAAGGCTACTTCTGTTTTCTGTTCGTAAACAACTTTACGGAAAGATGAGAGAACTTCCTACACTTGAGCAGCACATTATGGATTGTGTTTCGGCGGAAGTATACGATTCTGATATATACAACAAGTATTCTCAAGAAGAAATTGAGAAAGTTGATAGTTACATCGATCATCATCGTGACTTCTTGTTCACTTATGCAGGTCTACGTCAGGTCGTTGATAAGTACCTCGTGCAGGATCGAAGCAATGGTGGAGTATATGAAACTCCACAGTTTATGTACATGATGATTGCTTTGACCATTTTTGCAGAATACCCAAAAGAAACACGTCTCTCTTATGTGAAGAGGTACTACGATGCAATCTCAAAGCACAAAATCAACATCCCAACCCCAATCATGGCGGGAGTGCGGACTCCACTTAGACAATTTGCTAGCTGTGTCCTTGTTGACGTTGATGACACCCTCGATAGTATCTTTAGTAGCGATATGGCTATTGGCAGATATGTTGCACAAAGGGCGGGCATCGGTATCAACGCAGGCAGAATCCGTGGGATCAACAGTAAGATCCGAGGTGGAGAAGTTCAGCACACGGGTGTTGTACCGTTCCTCAAAAAGTTTGAGTCAACTGTCCGATGCTGTACACAGAATGGCATCAGAGGTGGATCAGCGACAGTACACTTCCCAATTTGGCACCAAGAAATAGAAGACATTATTGTCTTAAAAAATAACAAAGGAACCGAAGATAATCGTGTTCGTAAGTTAGACTATAGTATTCAAATCAGCAAACTCTTCTATGAACGATTTATCCAAGATGGAGAAATCACACTTTTCTCCCCGCATGACGTTCCTGGTCTGTATGATGCTTTTGGTACTCCTGGATTTGACGACTTGTATGTGGGTTATGAACGAAATAACTCAATTCCAAGAAAGACTATCGGGGCTCAAGAACTCATTCTTAATCTTCTGAAAGAACGTGCTGAGACTGGTCGTATTTACATCATGAATATTGATCACTGCAACTCTCATTCTTCTTTTAAAGATAAGGTGGAGATGAGTAATCTTTGCCAAGAAATCACCTTGCCAACTTATCCAATTCAACACATTGATGATGATCATGGAGAAATTGCATTGTGCATTCTTTCTGCGATTAATGTTGGCAAAGTTAAGTCTGATACTGAATTAGAGGAACTTTGTGATCTTTCTGTGCGTGGATTGGAAGAATTGATTGACTATCAAAAGTATCCTGTAGCCGCTGCAGAACGCGCTACAAAGGCACGTAGATCCCTTGGAGTCGGTTTTATTGGTCTTGCCCACTATCTTGCTAAATTGGGATATAGTTATGACTCTCAAGAAGCATGGGACGCTGTTCATGGACTTTCTGAATCCTTCCAGTATTATCTTCTGAAAGCATCAAATCAACTCGCTAAAGAGAAGGGATACTGCGAATACTTTGGACGTACCAAGTATGCGGATGGAATTCTTCCTATCGATACATATAAAAAGGATGTAGACGAAATTACTTCTATTAATCTGGATCATGATTGGGAAAGTCTTAGAGCATCTATCTTGGAATACGGTTTACGACACAGCACGTTGTCCGCACAAATGCCATCGGAAAGTAGTTCCGTTGTGTCAAATGCCACAAACGGAATCGAACCTCCTAGAGACTACCTGTCCATTAAGAAATCAAAGAAGGGACCTCTTAAGCAAATTGTTCCGCAGTATACTACGCTGAAGAATAACTATACTTTGCTATGGGATATGGAAGATAATTCTGGATATATTAAGATCGTAGCAGTAATGCAAAAATTCTTTGACCAAGCAATTTCAGGAAACTGGTCATATAACCCAGAACATTTCCCCGATAATGAAATTCCTATTTCTGTTTGGGCAAATGATCTTTTGACTACATATAAGTACGGGTGGAAGACATCCTATTATCAGAACACACATGATCTAAAAAATGATGATGCAGGTGAAGACAAATCTGAATTGGAAAATCTAATTCAAGAATTAAGTAAGTTAGAGGAGGGAGAGTGTGAATCCTGTGCAGTTTAAAATTTCTTCCATGGAAGATCCTTCAACACCTATTAAAGGCATGACAGTCTTTAATACTGAACAAGTTAATACTAGAAAGCAACCGATGTTTTTCGGTAAACCTCTGGGAGTCCAGAGATATGATTCATACAAATATCCAATCTTCGATAAACTCACCACACAACAGTTGGGATACTTCTGGAGACCCGAAGAAGTCTCTCTGCAGAAGGATCGTGGAGACTATCAAACACTCCGTCCAGAACAAAAGCATATCTATACTTCTAATCTGAAGTATCAGATTATGCTTGACTCCGTTCAGGGACGTGCTCCTGGAATGGCATTTATTCCATATTGCTCTCTTCCTGAACTTGAGGCATGTATGGAAGTGTGGGGATTCATGGAGATGATCCACAGTCGTTCTTACACCTACATTATCAAAAATGTCTATTCCGACCCTTCCGAGGTGTTTGATAAGATTGTCACCGACGAGCGCATTCTAGAGCGTTCTAGAAGCGTTACAGAGACTTATGATGACTTCATTAACAGCGCTCAACTTTGGGGCACAGGAAATATGTGGAAAGAAGATTTCAGATCTTCACCTAGCTCTCAATGGGAGATGAAAGATGTTAAGAGAAAACTCTACAGAGCGGTTGCAAATGTCAACATTCTTGAAGGAATTAGATTTTACGTCTCGTTTGCATGTTCTTTCGCCTTTGGCGAACTTAAGCTCATGGAAGGATCGGCTAAAATTATCAGCCTCATCGCAAGAGACGAAAACCAACACTTAGCGATCACTCAAAATATTCTTAATAAATGGGCTGCTGGAGATGATCCAGAAATGAAACAGATCATGAAAGAAGAAGAAGAGTGGACCTATAAGATGTTTGATAATGCTGTAAATGAAGAAAAGCGTTGGGCAGATTACTTGTTTAGAGATGGATCTATGGTAGGTCTAAACGATAAACTTTTACAGCAATATGTTGAGTGGGTTGCAAATAGGAGACTTAAATCTATCGGTCTGAAACCACAGTACGATATTGCAGCCAATAATAATCCACTACCTTGGACAGAACACTGGATTTCTTCAAAAGGTCTTCAGGTTGCTCCTCAAGAAACTGAGGTAGAATCTTATGTAGTAGGGGGTATCAAACAAGATGTTACCAAAAATACTTTCTCAGGATTCAAACTATGATGAATGGTGCGAACAAGAAATCATAAATGCCTATATTGAAGCAGCAGAGTGTGATGAGTATTTGTTTGGAGATTATGACTATTGTAAAGAATGGGGAGTAGGCATAACTACTTAAGTATTATAGATAGAGGAGGCAATACTCCTCTTTTTTATTGTGTCAAAAAATCAACTGAAGAAAGACGAATTTAGAGTTCGTGTGTTAAACTTAAAAAACGAATTACATCAAGAAGGATGGTCTCAGGGCATCTCTCATCTTGCTGATAAATATCTGAACAAGGTTCTTGATATGATTGATGAGTATAGATATTGATTATGAAAACCCCTGGATGTATAATGAGAGTGCTTTTACCAGTGATGATATTGGGGATAACTACGGTTTTGTTTATCTCATTACCAATCTCACCAACGGACGAGCGTACATTGGTAGAAAGTATTTTTGGTCTCACCGAAAACCGCCAGGAAAAAAACGCAGAGTAAAAAAAGAATCCGATTGGAAAAAGTATTATGGGTCTTGTCCAGAACTTAAAGAAGAAATTGAACAACTTGGGAGACAAAATTTTAGTCGAACTATCTTGTCTCTACATAAAACAGCTGGCAAAACAAACTACGAAGAAACAAGACAACTCTTCACCAATAATGTCCTCACCGAGTCCCTTGACGAC
>Ga0222714_10000119_pt1 | contig 92862 bp, 77 predicted proteins | sample C33_3DmetaG_FD_165048 | JGI IMG/M metagenome (GOLD analysis project Ga0222714, IMG submission 165048) | Estuarine water microbial communities from San Francisco Bay, California, United States - C33_3D | ecosystem: Environmental > Aquatic > Marine > Unclassified | place: USA: California...
AAGATCTTGTTGCCCAGGTCGTTGTCCATGACCTCGACGGCCATGTACAGCGACTCGCCGTCGTCGTACGCGTAGAACCAGGCGTTGATGACGTCCTTCTTCACGCCCGGCAGCGGCGCGTTGAAGGGTGTCTTGGTGGCGCACGCCTCCCACTCGTTCCCGTTCCGGCCGTCCTTGACGCCGTTGACGTCGATCTGCGGGCAGGTATGCGCCTTGAAGGTGAGCGGCGGCGCGTAGACGGCGACCTCGTAGGGGTACGTGTCGGTGATGTCCACTGAATTCCCCCTCGACGGCGGCTCGAAGGGCGAGAAGCCGTTCGCCGGACCGTTCTCGAAGGCCGCCGAGGCCTTGGCCGCCCTGCGATCGTCGCAGTCACCGAGCGCGCCCCAGACGCCATCGCTCAGGCCGCTGTCCTTGGTCCCCGCGTCGTCCGGCCGCACGGCCACGCCGCACGCCACCACCTCCAGCGTGTTCTCGCCCCCGGCCAGCGTCCAGTCGACGCTGGCCCGCCCGGATGCGTCGGACATCACGATCAGGTCTCCCCATCCGGCAGCCTGTTCGGCCGAGGTGGAGGCTCGGCAATTGCCATCCACACAGGCAACCGAACCATCTGTCGCGAAGAAGTGCAGGCGGGTGCCGCCCACGGGAATGTTCCCGTCGGTCGACGACGGAACCGCGAGGGTCAGGGCGGGATCCGCCCAGTCCGCGTTCCAGGGCCTGGCTTCCGAAGGCGCCGACACCTCCACGCTCACGCGGACGGGGTCGATGCCCGGGAAGGTGCCGAGATCCAGACAGCTGAGGTCCGCGGTGTCGTCCTCGCGGAGGCAGGCGTTTCCGCTCATGTCGTCGGCATGATCCATCATCGGCATCAGCGCGACCTGGAAGTCGCTCATGCGCCGGAAGTCGAACGATGACTTCGGGTACGCGTTGACCGGCTGCGGTCCGAAGAACGCTCCGAACTCCCGGACTCCCCGCAGGAACCGGTCGCCGAGGGAGGCGAAAGTGGTGTTGCCCCACCCGCGATCCGTCGCCAGCGGCAGGACGCCGGTTCCGACCTCGTCCCACTGGATCACGTTGAGCCGTGCCCGCTCGTACGGCGCACCGGCGTCCAGCCAGTCCGTGTCGGTCAGCGTGATCTCCAGCGTCGCTGGTGCACTGAGCAGCGCGCCGTCGGTGTACCGGTCGCTTTCGACGGAGATCACGCAGTCCGCGAGCGGGACGTCCACCAGCGGGTCACCGGCGGTGTTCGCCAGGTCGAGGCATTCGGAGATCTCGAAGGTCGCCAGGAAGGGGTTCGGCTCGTTGAAGGTGTAGGTGGCCTGATAGCCGCCCACGTTCAGGGTGTAGTCCTCACCCGCGCTGACCAGACACGTCTGTGCGTCCTCGGTCGAGTTCACGGTCTCGAGGGGGTCATCGCCGGTGTCGTACGTCACGCACGTCGCCGCCGCGCTAATCCTCACCTTCAACGGCTCCGTTCCGTACCCGATCGCATGGACGTACCCGTCCGCGGGCGAGGTCAGGTTCGGGTCGATGACGACGTCGCGGTGCGCCCAGTGCAGGCCCGCACCGACCACGTAGAGCCGGTAGACGGTCCCGGGCGCGACCCCCCCAGGTCCATTCTTCTTGAACTGGACCGAAGCCTTGTAGAACTCGGCTCCGTTCGGGTCCTGGACGAAGGGTGCCCCGGAATGGCAGTCGGGCTGGAATCCGTCAGCAGGGTCCCCGTCGGCGAGCGTCGGCGCCACCGTGCCACCCGCCGCATACTCCACCCGGCACCATGCGAGCTCGAACAGCCCGTCGAGGCCCGGCAGGAAGTCGCCGGAACAGGCCGGATCGGACAGGTGGTTTTCCACGGACGGGGGGAGGAAGCAGAAGCCGGGAACGCCGGTCGTCGCGTGCCCGTAGTCGAAGGCATCGCACGGCGACAGCCCGCCGCAGAGGTCATCGGTGGTGAGTTCGTCCGTCGAGCCGACGTGGCTCGTCTGGATCCGAACGTCCGTGACGACGACGTTCGTGGGAACCGTTTCGTCCGAACAGGCCGTGAAGAGAAGAGACAGTACGGCCAGCAGGGTGATGCGACGCATGGGTACCTCCGGATGGCCGTCCATCCTCGGGAGCCCTCGGCAGCGGCATGCCGACGGGGTTGTCGAAAACGCGCCGAGGCGGGAGGGGGAGGCGGCTACTTCATGAGTGCTGCTGATACCAGCAATGCATGAAGATTAAAGCATCCGTTTTCGGAACGCAACGTAGGCGACGGAGGGCCCCGAACCGTGACTCAGCGGCTGACGAACGGCTGGAACTCCGGCCGGGTTCGTATCTCGCGCCAATGCCAGTGTGTCTCCGCTCCGGGCCCGAGCGTGCTCCCGGGGGTCGCGGCAGCCCACCGACGGAGCGCCTCGAGCGCGCCGTCAGGATCCCCGGTCGTGGCCCGCATGGCAGCCTCGTAGAAGAAGAGCTGCCGCTGCGGGTCGACCCGCTCGCTGCGGTCGATGCCGGCAAGCACGCTTTCCGCGCTGTCGGGAAGAGAGGCGCGGCGCAGCACGCCCGCCACCAGGATCCGGCCTACCCCGAGCTTGTAGGGGCGCTGGGCCTCCGGAGAGAGCGAGTCGAGCTGGGCGAGCAAGTCCCAGGACGCGTCGACCTCCGGCTCCTCGAACGGGGTGGCCGCGAGCCATAGCCTGCATTCGGCGAATCGGTAGTTGCCCGGGAACCGGCTGTAGCCCTCGTCGCACCAGTTCTTCGCATCCCGGAATTGCTCGAGCTCGTACTGCGCGTAGAACAGTCGATCATAGATGCGATCCGCGCCCCGCAGGTAGGCATCTTCCTCCAGCGCCCGGCGGGCACTGAGGACGGCATTGATGTCGTCGCCCATGCCGGCGAAAAGGAAGCTCAGCATGGCGTGGGCGCTCGCGAGCGAGGGGTCCTGCTCGACGGCGGCTTCGAGATCGGCCAGCGCGCCGGTGAGCAGGTCTTGCATCTCGTCGGGCTCGGGTCCCATTGCGGACGCGACGAGGAGGTTGATGGTGGCGCGCTGCTCGAGGGCGGCCGGATTGCCGGGGTCGAGTGCCAGCGCCCGGTTGGCGTGTCCGAGACCGGCCTCGATGTCGCGGGCCGCCGCGTTCATGTCGCCCAGATTCGCGGAGAACCACGCGCGACGGTACGCAGCGTGCGCCCTGGCCGTGATGGGCTTCACCCACTCGCGGTCCTGCTGCTCGGCTCGGGCCAGGAGCGCGTCGGCTTCACGGAACGCTTCCAGGGAGGCTTCGAGGTCTCCCCCCGCCTCGAAGTCGTCTTCCGCATCCGTACGCAGGCGCTCGGCCCTCTGAACCAGGGTCCACGCGTCAGGGCTGTTCGTCTCCGACTGGGTCTGCCGGATCTGGACCTCTTCCCCGAGACGTTCGCGAAGGAGTCGGGACACACTTTCGGCCACGGAATCACGCGCGGCGAGGAACTGGTCGGCCGGAATCTCCGAAACCGAGCGCTCGATGTCGGCGCCGCTCGCACCGTCGACGAGCCGCATGGTGATGCGGAGTTGCTCCCCGCGCTGCTCGACGCTGCCTTCGATGATCGTGCCAACGCGGAGCGCCCGGGCCACGCTGTCGACCCGCAGCTCCGTGTCGCGGTAGGGAAGCACACCGTTGGAGGAGATGACGTCGAGCGAGCGCACCTGTGAGAGCTGCTCGATGAGCGCCTCGGTGATGCCGTCCGCCACGGGGGCCAGCTCACCGTCGCTGAGGTCTTCGAAGTAGAGGACCGCGATGCTGCCGAGGTCGAGCCCGGACTCTGCCATGGCTTCGTTCAGCGAGGCCTCCGCGAGGGCATTGCGAACGATCTGGCCCGTCGTGCCGAGGGCGATGAGGCCGATCACCGAGAGCATTGCGATTTCGACCTTCGGGGCCTGCTGTTCGCCCTTCTCGCCGTGGTACCAACCGATGATCAGCGCCCCCAGAATCCCGAACAGAAAGAGGGTGAAGACGACCTGGTAGACCACCTCGGGCAGCACCCCGCGGTCGACCGGCTGATCGATGACGCTCACCACGATCCATCCGCCGACCAGGTACGCGATCACGATCTGCGTGATGCGGCGTTCCTTGATTTCGGACCAGAGGCTCACAGGCGGACGGGCTCCGTCGGAGTGCGGACGTTCACGGTGCGTCCCCTAACAAGATACGTCAATGCAGCCCCGGCCGAGACGCGAACGGCCCACCCCTCGGGATGAGCCGTTCACTCCTTGGCGCTTTGCCGCGGGCGGTGACTCCAGCGGCGCACTCGCGAACGCGTACCTACTCGGTGGGCCTCAGCTCCCGCTTCTCGGCCACGGCGCCCCCTGGTTCTCGGCCGGGATCGCGCCGATGCCCTTGAATACGAACTTCTGCACGCGCTTTCCTTCGTACGTCTCCGTCGTATAGATGTTGCCCTGCGAGTCGGTGGCGATGGAGTGCACGGCGAAGAAGAGTCCGGGCTGGCGGCCGCCGTCACCGAAGCTGGTGAGGACTTCCATCGTCTGACGGTTCATGACGTAGACCTTCATGTTCTTGCCGTCGGCCAGGTACATGTAGGTCTGCGCAGGATCCCGGGAGAAGGCGATGTCCCAGGTCGAGCCGTCGCCGAGGGTGCGCGGGGCGATCTGCATCTCGTTCACGAACGTGCCGTCGGTGTTGAAGACCTGGATCCGGTTGTTCGGGCGGTCGCACACGTACACGAGACCGTCCTCGGCCGGCTCGGCGCAGTGCACCGGATTGCGGAACTGCTCGATGAGCGGCGCGTCAGGATCGTAACGGCCCATGTTCTCGTCGCTCGGCGTGTTGCCGTAGGCGCCCCACATCCGCTTCACCTCGCCGGTAGCGGCATCGAGCACGACGACGCGCTTGTTGCGGTAGCCGTCCGAGACGTAGGCCTCGTCGCCCGTCTTGTTGAACGAGATCTTGGCCGGGCGGCCGAAGTGCTCGGTGCTGGTGCTGCCGAGGTCCTCGCCGGGAATCCCGTACTGGGCCAGGAACTGCCCGTCGCGCGTGAACTTCAGGATGTGGCCGTCGCCGTCTCCATTCCCGCCGATCCAGATGTTGTCGTTGGGGTCGACCGTGATGCCGTGGTTCGACGCGGGCCACGCGTACTCGTCCGTGCTGTCGCCGCCCCACGCGTTCATGAGGTTGCCGTCGGGGTCGAACTCGAGGATGTACGGCGCCGCCGTGCAGCACTCGCCGGTGGGCGGCTCCGTGCCCGAGCCCATCTCGGTGCGCTCGTTGAGCGTCATGGCACCACGATGAATGATGTAGACGTGGTCGCGCGAGTCGACGCCGACGCCGACCGTAGAGCCCAGGATCCAGTGGTTGGGCAGCGGCTTGGGCCAGAAGGGGTCGACCTCGAACATGGGCGCCATGCCGTCGGCCCCGACGTTCTGAGCGTTGAGGTCGTCGAGCGCCTCGGAAGCGCAGGCGAGCGCGACGACGGAGGCCACGAGCCCCGTACCGAGGAGCAGGTTTCGCTTCAGCATCATCCAGTCTCCGGATCGTGAGCGGGGCCGGGGCCCCGGGGAAGGGAGATACGCTACGCATCCCGTGGGCATCCGGCAATCATTCTTCCGCGGGCGTGGGGGAGAGCGGGACGGGAAGCCGGGCCGGATCACAAATCTCTGGACGAATCCGGCGCGAGGGCCGATTCTCACGCACATGCCCTCCGCCCCACCCCTGAACCGCCGGACCGCCGCGCTCGTCGTGGCCATGATCCTCCTTCTGCCCTCGTGGCCGGAGGCGCACGAGATCCCGACCGACGTGACGGTGCAGGCGTTCGTGAAGCCCGAGGCCGGCGTACTTCGCCTGCTGGTCCGGGCACCCCTCGGGGCGTTCCGGGACTACGACTTCCCGCGGCGAGGGCCGGGATACCTCCGCATCTCGGAGGCGGAACCGATGGTCCGCGAGGCCGCCGAGCAGTGGATCGGCGAGTACGTGGTCTTCGAGGAAGCGGGCACCAGGCTGCCGCCTCCGGAGCTCGCCGCCCTGCGCGTGTCCCAGCCGGGGGACCGCGCGTTCGCCACGTATGACCGGGCGCTCGAGAACGTGCGGGCGCCACCCCTGCCCGACGGCACCGACCTCGTGTGGCAGCAGGCGGCCGTGGACATGCTCTTCGAGGTGCCCATCGAGAACGCGGCCTCGGACTTCTCGGTGGAGCCGCGATGGGCGCACCTGGGGCTGCGGACGCTGACCGTCCTGCGCTTCCTTCCCGCCGGCGGGACGGAGCGGGCCTTCCAGTACACCGGCAATCCGGGCCTGGTGCGCCTCGACCCGCGCTGGCACCAGGCGGCGTGGCGGTTCGTGGTCTTCGGCTTCGATCACATCCTCGACGGCATCGATCACATCCTCTTCCTGCTCTGCCTGGTCATCCCGGTCCGGGGCTTCGTGGCGCTCGTGCCCATCGTGACGTCGTTCACGGTGGCGCACTCGATCACGCTGATCGCCTCGGCGCTCGGGCTGGCACCCGACGCACTCTGGTTCCCGCCCCTCATCGAGACGCTGATCGCGCTTTCGATCGTCTTCATGGCGTTCGAGAACGTGATCGGCTCTCCGGTCGCGAAGCGCTGGGCGATCGCGTTCGGCTTCGGGCTCGTGCACGGCTTCGGATTCTCGTTCGCGCTGTCGGAGTCGCTGCAGTTCGCCGGCGCGCACCTCCTCACGTCGCTCCTCGCCTTCAACGTCGGCGTGGAGCTTGGGCAGCTCTTCGTGCTCGCGCTCGCCGTGCCGGTGCTCAGGCTCCTCTTCGGCCGATGGCTTCCCGAGGTCATGGGTACGGTCGTGCTCTCCGCGGTCCTGGCGCACACCGGGTGGCACTGGATGCTGGATCGGGGGGCGGGCCTGCTCCGGTACGACTACTCCGCCCCGGTGATGAATGCGGCGTTCGCGGCGACGGTGCTGCGCTGGGTGATGCTCGCGCTGATCGTGGCGGGAGCCGCGTGGGGGCTGCGGGAGGCGTTCGGACGGCTGCGGTGGGCGCGGAGCGGCGGGCGTGGGGTTCCCGTCGGAGCCGACGCGGCGGTCGAGTCTGGCGCGGCGTCCGACCGCGGCCCAGTCTAGAGGGCGTTCCGAGGTGCCGGCGGCCTTCCGCCGGCGCATGCAATCCGCCACGCTCCCGGAGTCGAACCCGATGTCCCTGGATCGCCGATTCGGCCCTGCCCTCACGGCCTTCGCCGCGCTGGCCGCGGTCCTTCCTGCCGCGTCCGCGGCCCAGATGATCGCGCCGAACCCCTACGCGACCGTGTCCGGCGTGTGGGGCCAGCTGCCCGAGGGGCGCACGTGGGGATCGCTCAGTGCGGTCTACCCCGCCCCGGACGGCATGACGATGTGGGTCGCCGAGCGTTGCGGACAGAACACGTGCGCGGGGTCGAGCCTCGATCCGGTCATGCAGTTCGACCTCGACGGCAACCTGCTGACCAGCTTCGGGGCGAACGAGATTCTCTGGCCGCACGGCATCTTCGTGGACCGCGAGGGCAACATCTGGGTCGCGGACGCGGCGTACATCGGAGAGCCGACCGCGCAGGGTCGCGGACACACCATCAAGAAGTTCAGTCCCGAGGGCGACATCCTGATGGTGCTCGGCGAGGAAGGCGTCGCCGGCACGGACGAAGCCCACTTCGACCGCCCCAACGACGTCCTGGTCGCACCGGACGGGAGCATCTTCGTGGCCGACGGGCACAACCCGACGGGCAACAACCGGATCATGAAATTCGCTCCGGACGGCACCTTCCTGATGGAGTGGGGCCGGACCGGGGGCGACAACGGGGAGTTCCGCGAGCCGCACGCGCTCGCCATGGACTCGCAGGGCCGACTCTTCGTGGCCGACCGCTACAACAATCGGATCCAGATCTTCGACCAGGAGGGCAACCATCTGGCGAACTGGACGCAGTTCAGCCGACTGAGCGGGCTCTTCATCGACGAGAACGATGTGCTCTACGCGGCCGATTCGGAGTCCAACACGCGTCGGAACCCGGGGTGGCGGCGGGGCATCTACATCGGCGACGCACGCACCGGATGGGTTACCGCGTTCATTCCCGACCCCGAGCCCGACCCCGACAACTCCGGGACCAGCGCCGCGGAAGGGGTAGCGGTCGACGCGTACGGAAACGTGTACGGGGCCGAGGTCGGACCGAGGATGCTCCGGAAGTACGTGAGGCGGGAGAGCGGCTACTCGCGACGCTGATTGGGGCAGCGCCGCGGGCGCGTCAGAACTCCCGCCAGTCGGCGTCCAGCGTCCCGTCCTTGGCTTCCGAGCGGAGGATCTGGATCGCCTTGTCCACGGGCATGGCCTTCTTGTACGGACGGTGCGACGCGGTGAGCGCGTCGAAGATGTCACACCCGGTCATGATGCGGGTCTCGAGCGAGACGCTCTCCCCGGTCACGCCATCGGGATCGCCGGTTCCGTTCAGCGTTTCGTGGTGTCCGCGTGCGATCTCCGCCACGTCCTCGTCGAGCACACGCGGGACGTTGGCCTCCTGGATCGCCCGCCAGTACTCCTCGGCCCTTACCAGTTCGCTCTCGAGCCTGTGCTCGCGCGTCTCGAGCCGGGGTCCCGGGGGCGAGGCCGCGGACGTCCGCGCCGCGCTCGTGACGCGCGCGACCCCGCCACGGATCAACCCGCGCTGACGGGGTACTGAATCATCCCGGGAAGTCCGTCCCGGAGCACGGCGGCACAGCGGAAAAAGGAAGGAGTGCATGGCGGTCACCGAAAAGGACGTCAGGAACGCCCTGAAGGGCGTGAAGGACCCCGAACTCGGCCTGGACCTGGTCGTCCTCGGGCTCATCTACGATCTCCAGATCGACGGGGGGGCCGTGCACGCGCGCATGTCGCTCACGTCGCCCTTCTGCCCGGTCGCAGGCCAGATCGTGGAGGACGTGAAGACGGCCATCGAGGGGGTGGAGGGCGTGGAGAGTGCCGAGGTCGAGCTCACCTTCGATCCCCCCTGGACGCCCGATCGAATCCCTCCGCTCATCCGCGCGTCGCTCGGTCTTTGAGAGTCCGCAGACGGATCCTACATTCATTACATTATTTCGTCCGTCGTGACGAAAGTGTCATAACTCAGAGGAAGCCATGAGCCCATTCACCGACGACGAGCTCAAGCAGAAGGTCCAGGACGGCTACATGGTCGAGGGCCCCGAGGACATGACCGAGGGGTACCGCAAGGCACTGGTCGTGCAGCTGACCGTGCAGGCCGACACCGAGCTGATGAGCGCGCCTTCCTACTGGATGGCAGCCCGTTACGCGCCCTCCACGAATACGCAGGTGAGCGCGCACGCGATCATCCAGGACGAGCTGGCGCATGCGAACATCGCCTACCGTCTCCTCGAGGACATCGGCGAGTCCAAGGAGCACCTGGTCTACGGCCGGCAGCCGCACGAGTTCAAGCACCCCTACGGCTTCGACCAGCCGCTCGACAACTGGGCGGAGCTCGTGGTCGCGACGGGGTTCTTCGACCGTGCCGGGATCACGCTCCTGACCGACGTGCACGAGAATACCTCGTACGCGCCGCTCAAGCGCGCGCTGGTGAAGATCGGCATGGAAGAGACGTTCCACCTGCGCCACGGCGAGGTCTGGATGCGCCGCCTCTCGAAGGCGGGCGGAGAGGCCAAGGAGATGGTGCAGCGGGCGGTCGACTGGATGTTCCCGATGACCATCGAGTGGTTCGGACTCCCGGACGACATGAAGCGGCACTCCGGGCAGCTCGACTACCGGCTCAAGGGCCTCACCAACGACCAGCTGCGCCAGGTGTGGATGTCGGCCACGGTGCCGCTCTGCGAACAGCTCGGGCTCCACGTTCCCGCGCACTGGGACGCGGAGCGGGAAGCCTACGTCCTCGACTACCCGTTCCCCTGCCAGTACGACGCGGTCGACAAGCACTGGGCGTTCGACGAGGGCGAGATCAGCTGGGATGCCGTCTTCGAGCGCTGGAAGGGGCGTGGCCCCATGAACGAGATCTACGTGGAGTCTGTGCAACGGTCGCGCTTGGACGTGGCGCGCTGGCTCGACGGCAAGGCTGCGGCCTGACGTGACCGTTCTGCCGCTTCCCGTGGTGCACCGGCCCTACGGAGGGCTTCCGAAGCCCGCCACGATCCACATGAGTGGAGGGCGCGACGTCTGGTCTTCCCCGCTCGAGTCCGCTCCGCAGGACCCGGTGGCGGCCGTCTGGGAAGCCCTGAACGAGGTTCTGGATCCGGAGATCCCCATCTCCCTGACCGAGCTCGGGCTGATCTACGGGGTCGACGTGCGGGACGGGGTCGCGGAGGTCCGGCTGACCTTCACCGCGACCGCGTGCCCGTGCATGGAGTTCATCCGCGAAGACATCACGGATCGCCTGGAGTCCGAGTTCTGGATCTCCCGGGTCGAGCTGGTCGAGGTATGGGATCCTCCTTGGACGAGTGACAGGATCACCCCTGAGGGCAGGGCGAAGCTGCGCGGTCTCGGCGTGAGCGCATGAGCGCGCGTCGACTGCGTGGTGGGCGTCCGGCCCCGTAAACAGATACGGATGACGATGCGAGAGATCGTGTACGACGTGTTCGCCCGGAAGGGACGCGGAGACCAGCTGGTCCACATCGGCTACGTCGACGCGTTCGACGACGAGACGGCCAAGGTCTACGCATGGAAGACGTACGACGAAGAGAACTGGTTCGAGATGTGCGTCGTGGAGCGCGACGCGATCATCCCGGTGACGAACGGCGAGGGACACTTCGCGCAGCTGAAGAGGGCCAGAGATGAGTGACGTTCTCGACCTCGAGACCCTCGACGGCCCGGGCCGGGCCGCGCTGGAGCGGCTCATCCTGACCCTGGCCGACTCGAAGCGGCTCATGGGGATCCGGTACTCGGACTGGCTCCTCGGAGCACCTTCCATCGAGACCGGCATCTCGGCGTCGTCGATGGCGCAGGACGAATGGGGCCACGCCCGCCTTCTCTACTCGATGCTCAAGGACCTCGACAGGGATCCGGAAGCGTATGAGCACGACCGCGCGTCCGAGGCGTACGCCTCGGTCTCGGTGCTGGACGACGAGATGCCCGACTGGGCCGCCGTGGTCGCCGCCATGACGCTCGCGGATGGCGCGCTCTCGACGGTCCTCTCCTCGTTCGCCGAGGGGACGTTCGAGACTGCACGGAGCCGGGTGCCGAAAATGCTCGCCGAGGAAGAGTTCCACTCGAGCCTCGGTGCGGCCTGGTACCGCCGGCTGGCGCAGGCCGAAGGCGAGGCCCGGAAACTGCTGACGGCGGCCACCCGCTCCATGCTGCCTGCCCTGCTCGCATGGGTGGGGGCCGACGACGAGGCGGCGCGGCTCATGGTGCGTGCGGGGGTGATCGCGCCTGCGGCGGAGCGCCTCTTGGCGTACCGGCACGCGGTTCGTGATCTGACCGCCCTGGTCGACGTGGACGTCGACGCGGTGGAGCCCGACCCCGCGTGGGATCCGGCGCGCGGCCGTGCGCCCGGGCGCCCTTCGGAGGAGTCGGTCGAGCGAGCGCGGGGCGACCGCAACCGCGCCCTCTTCGTCGAGTAGGGGGGCGTCCATGGGTTCCCGCTCTGACCGGATTCGACCGCCGTTCCGCGACGCGGTGGGCTCGGAGCACCGCGGATCGTCGTTCGACGCCGAGGATCGCCGGGAGGAGACCCCCGACGCGATGCCGTCGTCTCCCTCTTGCCCCTTCTGCTCGGGCGAGAAGACGGAAATCATGAACGCGTTCGGCTCACACGCCAGCGTCGCCACGTACTGGTGTCGCGCCTGCAGGAGTCCGTTCGAGGTCATGAAATGGCGGTGAGTGTGCCGTAGGACGAAGCGGGTCGGAGCCTCCCGGCTCCGACCCGCTTCTCGTTCCTGCCTCCGTGGCCCGGCCGGGCCTCGCGCCTCACGCCTCGATCAGTTCGACCTCTTCGAGGAAGTCCCTGAGCGGGTTGGCGACGGCGACCGCGCGCTCGCGTATCGCCTCAATGGTGGACTTGCGAGCCTTTCCGTCGGCCACGAGGTGCCTCGCCACGGCCGTGCCCAGCTGGTCGTCGGAATCGGCCGCGGCCTGGTGGTACTCGGCGTACCGGGCGCTCACGCGCTGCTCGAAGAGCGGCAGCTGTGACTTCGGGGTGCCGTTGGAGACCATGTCCTCGAACACGGCCGTGTGCATCGCGTCGAGGCCCTCGCGGATCCTCGCGTCGGGTGCACGACCGAAGAATGCGAGCTGGGCGCCGCGCGTGTGGGCCCACATGAAGAAGATCAGTGCTTCCTCGGCTGTGCGAAGGACGGTACCATCGTCGTCATAGAGGGTATCCACATCGAATGGAGTCTCGACGTCTTCCCTCGACATGAAGTCCGAAAAGCTCTCCCAGACGAGGCGGGCCAGGCCGTCTCCGAGTTCCTGGGGCGTCATGGTGTGAGGAGCGCGAAACTCGCGAATCTCGTCGGTCAGCGTGCTGTGCACGGTCATATCCTGCGTAACGATTGAATTCCGGTACCCCCAATTCGGAGTGCGAAACCGACAGTGTCAAGCATTATGATTCGGCGGGTCGGGCCTCCCTCGCGGTTGTCTTGCACCTCGCGGACTCCCGGGCGTCTTCCGTGGATCCTGCGCCTGCTTTCGCTGGCGGCGCTGGCGCTCGTCATGGCCTGTGGCAGCGGTACGGTCGCGATACCGCGGCCTCGCCCGATCATCATTCACTCGGGGGCCCGAATCCGCGCCGATCACGAGGAGATGCAGGTCGTCCACGAGTGGGTGACGCGCGAGCAGGACAACATCTCGCGGGACCCGTCCTTCTGGGTGATCGGAACGTCCGTGCTCGACGAGTCCTTCCCGTGGGAGGGGATGGTCGTGAGCAACGACAGCGTCACCGTGCGCATCCCGCTCGGAGCGACCGACGGACAGCTGGTCTACCAGATCTACGGCCACCTGCACCTCATGGTCTCGATGGGCCGCCAGGAGGAGTGGTTGCCGGAAGCGCCTGACGCGACCGGGTACGAGCTCGAACGCGCGATCATGGCGAGGACGGCCGACGCGTGGATCCTCGGGCGCACGGTCTTCGACACGAATCCGTTCGGGCCGCTCGACGAGCTCGCGTACTCCAAGTACGAGGGCTTCCTCGACGCGTTCATCTTCACCGCGCGACCCGACGACTTCGCCGTCGCCCGGGCGGAGTGGGCGCGCGCGAATCCCGGCGAGGCCGCGCGCTACCGCGAGTGGTTCGTGAGCGTATTCAATCGGGAGCCGCCGGGCATCCGGACGAACTGAGCACGCCGGGGTCGCGGGGTCTGCGGCGTCCGGCGGCGGACCTCAGGCGAGGTAGGCCGTCCAGCGCAATCCGATGGGGCCGCCGCCGAGCTCCTCGACGTGCAGGTCCAGGCGTCCGGTGCGTGCGAGCCGGTCGTTGCTGGGCTTTCCACCGAACACCGCGAACCCCAGCACGCGGAACCGGCACTCGGCGCCCTCGGGGGACACGGCCTTCATCACGGAGCCCTTGAGCGACTTGATCGACGGTGCTTCGCCGGACTGGAGGCGAAGCCGTAGAATACGGCCCGAATGCGGGGCGTCCATCGCGTCGAGGACGCGGAACGAGACGCCGATCCGGGTAGTGACTGAAGGTGACATGAAAGGAAGAGTATCGGCATGACCACGCCGATGGAAGACGCTCCGCGGAGCGAACTGCAGCTGTCCCCCGAGCGGATGCACGAGCTCGCGTCGCTCGCGTCGCGCCTCCTCATCGAACGCATCGAGGGGCTTCCGGGCGAGCCGGCGTGGAGGGGCGGCTCGAGGGCCGAGCTCGAGGCGCTCATGCGGGAGGATCCTCCGGAGGAGGGGCGCCCGGCCGAAGAGGTCCTCGAGCGCGCGGTCCGCGACATCCTGCCCGTGGCCGGGCGGACGGACCATCCGCGCTTCTTCGCCTTCGTTCCGTCCCAGCCAACGTGGCCGGGCATTCTGGCCGACTTTCTCGCGGCAGGTCACAACACCTTTCAGGGCACCTGGCTCGGGGCGAGCGGGCCGAGCCAGCTTGAGGTGGTCGTGATCGACTGGTTCCGGGACTGGATCGGTTATCCCGAGGGCGCCGGGGGGCTGTTCACGAGTGGGGGCTCGGCCGCGAGCCTCGACGCATTCGTGGCGGCGCGGGAGGCCGCGGGCGCCCCGGAGTGGGCGACGGTCTACATGAGCGACCAGCACCACACGGCGCTCAGCCGCGCGGCCCGAATCGTCGGGATCCGGCCCGACCGGATCCGTTCCGTGCCGACGGACGACCGTTTCCGGATGGACCTGGAGGCGCTTCGCACCTCGGTCGCCCGCGATCGAGCCGACGGGTATGCGCCGATCGCCGTCTGCGGCAACGCCGGTGCGACCAACACGGGGGCCGTAGACCCGCTGGTGGAGATTGCCGACTTCTGCGAGGCGGAGGGCATCTGGATGCACGTCGACGCCGCCTACGGCGGCTTCGCGATCCTCTCCGACGAAGGGCGCCGTCTCCTGCGCGGCATCGAGCGCGCGGACTCCATCGCCATGGATGCGCACAAGTGGCTCTTCCAGCCGTTCGAGGCGGGGTGTCTGATGGTAAAAGACGTTCGCAAGCTCGAGGCGGCGTTCTCCGTGCACCCGGAGTATCTGCAGGATACCCAGTGGGGGCACGATCACCCGAACTTCGGAGACCGAGGGCTCCAGCTGAGCCGCTCGTTTCGCGCGCTTAAGGTGTGGATGTCCATCCAGACGTTCGGCATGGCGGCGTTCCGTCGCGCGGTGGCGTCGGGCATCGACCTCGCGCACCGGGCCGAAGCGTATGTGAGAGACTCCGCGAATCTGGAGATCGCGAACCCGGCGTCGCTGGGTGTCGTGTGCTTCCGGTTCAACCCGCGTGGCTCGGGGCTGGACGACGCCCGCATCGAGCGCATCAACGAGCGGGTGCAGGCCCGCGTCATCGAGACGGCGACGGCGATGATGTCGTCTACGCGCCTGCGTGGCCGCTATTCGCTGCGCATGTGCATACTGAACCACTCGACCACCTGGGAGGACGTGCGCGGGACGCTGGAGGCGATCGAGCGCTTCGGAGAGGAGATCGTCGAGGGCGATCCGGCGTGACGCGGGCACGCGCCATCGCGATCGCCGGGGCGATCCTCTTCTGGGCCACGCTCGGAGTGGCTGTCGGGATGACGGACCTCGCGCTGGCCGACGCCGTGCTCCTCACGGTGCTTCTGGTCGCCGTACCGGCGATGTCGACGGCGCAGCTCCCGCTCCTGGCCAGCGCGCGGATCCAGCGCCTTCCGGCGTACTGGAGCTCGATCACCACGCTCTGGCTCATGGGGACGGCGTGCTGGTTCGTGGGAACGCGTGACGGGGGTGCGGCTGCCCTGGGACTCGTGGCGCTGCCCCTTCCGACCTTCGTCGGCTGGACCGTTGGCCTCACCGTCGCGGCCCTCGCGATCATCTTCGCCTTTCGCGCGGTGTCGGGATGGTTTGGGATCGCGGACAGTCCGGTGCTCCGTCAGCTTCTTCCGTCCACGCCACGCGAGCGGTCCGCCTTCGCGGTGCTCTCGGTGGCGGCAGGGACCGGTGAGGAGCTGGCGTACCGAGGGTACGTGATTCCCGTCCTCGCCACGCTGACCGGGGTGGGGCCCGCGGCCATCGTCAGCACCGTGGTGTTCGGGATCATGCATGGATACCAGGGTATGATGGGGATCATCCGCACCGGACTGATGGGCGCGGTCCTCGCGTGGGGCTTCCTCGCGTCGGGGAGCCTCTGGCCTGCCATCCTCGCTCACACAGCCATCGATCTTCTGGCCGGCCTCGTGCTCGGGGACCGCCTGCTCACCGATCCCGGGGAATGACGAAATGGAAGTCGATCTCGCCCTGCTCGCCGACGCGGCCACCATCGACGGCTCGGGAAAGCTGAACATCCTTGGCGTTTTCGATCGTCTCGGCACCTCGGCGTTTCCCACGCGGCATCCCCGCATGAGCCTGGTGCTCCGCTTCTCCGCCGGCATTCACGAGCTCGGCCGCCACGCCGTGGCCATCGCCATCCGCGCCCCGGACGGGAAGGAGCTCGTGCGGATCGACGGAGAGATGAACCTGGCCGCGGGGGCACGAGGTGTCGCGTCCGGGGTTCTGGTGCCGCACATCCTGAACATGGACGGGCTCGTCTTTCCTACCGCCGGCCGGTACGCCGTCGACGTGATCGTCGACGGCGTACACCAGGTCTCCATCCCGCTCAGCGTAGAGGGACCCGCCGCGGCCCTGGCGTAGCACCGTTCCCGCAGGCGTTGGCCCGTCTCGAGCTCCTTGCAGAAACTCGAAGGCGGCAGGAAAGTAGAAACAGGTGACAGGCACGTACGGAGCCGCACGGTGATCCTGCAATTCAACTACGAAGAACTGACGGCCCTGAAGGCGGGGGCTCGAAGCTTCCTCGGGCGCGACGAGGAGTCGGATTCGCGCGTCCTGGCTCCACCGGCGGAGCGGGTCCGGGTGGAGGCCCTCCTTCCCAGGCTGGAGGGCGACGTCTCCGTCCCGACGCTCGCCGAGCTGCGTGCCGTGCGGAGCGCCGTCGACGCCATCGTCGAGTGCCTGCGCGTCGAAATGGAGTCCGTCGTCGTGGCCACGCACGCGGCCGACGAGCAGGCGGTGGCGGCCTACTTCGACTTCGCGCACGCGCTCACGGTCGCGCACCGGCTCGACGAGATGGCGTCCGAGATGGAGGCCATGATCGAGCTCGTCACGGGTGAGCCTTCGACGTCGGCCACGAGTCGCTCCTTCCACTTTCCCGACTGACCGCCGTGTCCGGTCCGGACCGGCTCGCGGCACTCGAGCGCATGCTCGACAAGCGGCCCGACGACACGCGGCTCCGGTTCGGGCTCGCGCTCGAGTACCTCAAGGCCGGACGTACGGAAGACGGGGTGCGGGAGCTCACGACGTATCTGGAAGCCGACGAGGACGAAGGCAACGGGTGGGGCCGACTCGGCGCCGCGCTGCGTGATCTTGGCCGGGACGAGGAGGCGGCGCGGGCGTACCAGCGCGGTATCGCGACCGCGGACCGGCACGGGCATCCCACGATGGCGGAGGAGTTCCGCGCGGTTCTGGAGGATCTCTCCTCCTCCCGGGGGTGAACCCGCGCGGCCGGGCCGTCCCCCCGGGGTGGCTTCGGACGCGCCTCGCCGCGCGCGTGGCCGAGGGCGGCGTCGAGGGCCGGAGCGCGTGCATTCGGGCTCCCTGCCCACACGAGGCTGAGCGCTTGCCAGCCCCCGGGAATCCTTAGAAGCTAGGGCCGCGAAGCGGCCCGCCCCGGGGTCGTGCGCGCCTTCGAGCCCTCCGCGGCGGGTCCCGCCGCGCCTTTCGACAAGCCATGCCCGGAGACTGAATGGCCACGGCCTCCAGACGGGAACGGATTCTCCCGCGCACCCTCGAAGAGGAGATGCGCGAGTCGTTCCTCGACTACTCGATGAGCGTCATTGTCCAGCGTGCGTTGCCCGACGTGCGCGACGGCCTCAAGCCCGTCCACCGGCGCATCCTTTATGCAATGCACGAGATGGGGCTTGCCCCGGATCGGCCGTACAAGAAGAGCGCCGCGGTCGTGGGTGACGTGCTGGGCAAGTACCATCCGCATGGCGACACGGCGGTGTACGACGCCCTGGTGCGTATGGTGCAGGACTTCTCGCTGCGCATGCCGCTCATCGACGGGCAGGGAAACTTCGGCTCGGTCGACGGGGATCCTGCGGCGGCCTACCGGTACACGGAGGCGCGACTGCACGCGATCGCCACCGAGCTGCTTGACGACATCGAGAAGGAGACCGTCGACTTCCAGCCGAACTTCGACGACCAGCGGCAGGAGCCGCGAGTCCTTCCGTCGCGGTTCCCCAACCTCCTGGTCAACGGCTCGTCCGGGATCGCCGTCGGGATGAGCACCAACGTGCCGCCCCACAACCTCGCCGAGGTCGCCGCGGGCATCCGGCAGCTCGTCGTGGATCCCGACTGCACCGTCGACGACCTGATGCGCCACATACCCGGACCGGATTTCCCGACGGGTGGCTTCGTCGTGGGGCGCGAGGGGATCGAGCAGATGTACCGCGAGGGGCGCGGCCGGGTCGTGATGCGCGCACGCGTCGTGAAGGAGTCTCTGCGGGCAGGCAAGGAGCAGCTCGTGGTGACGGAGCTGCCGTACGCGGTGAACAAGACGAAGGTGATCGAGCAGATCGCCGCACTGTCGAAGCGTGGCCGGATCGACGACCTCGCGGATATTCGCGACGAGACGGACCGCGACGGCATGCGTCTCGTGCTGGAGCTGAAGCGCGGGGCGAACGCCGGCGCGGTGCTCAAAACCGTGCTTCGGGGCACGCACCTGCAGTCGACGTTCGGCGCGCACATGCTGGCACTCGACGGCGGCGTACCGAAGGAGTTCAATCTCAAGCAGCTCCTCGAGCGCTTCCGCGATCACCGCGTGGAAGTGATCCGGCGCCGCTCCCGGCACGATCTCGAGAAGGCCGAGGCGGACCGCCACATCGTCCTGGGCCTGCTCGCCGCCCTCGAGCACATCGACGAGGTGATCCGGATCATCCGGTCCTCGGCCGATCGGCCCGAGGCGTCCGAGCGCCTCCAGGACCGTTTCGGTCTCAGCGAGCTCCAGGCCGACGCGATCCTGAACATGCGCCTGGCGCGCCTCACGGCGCTGGAGCGCACTCAGCTCGAGAACCGGCTCGCAGAGCTCGAGGCCCGCATCGCCGAGCTCCGTGCCATACTGGAGTCGGACGAGCGCCAGCTCGAGCTCATGCTCGAGGAGCTCGGCGAGGTGGTAAAGAAGTACGGAGACGCGCGCCGCACCGTGCTGCTCGACGAGGAAGAGGAGGAGCTCGACGTGCCCGCCATGGAGGGTCAGCTCGCCGACGAGGACGTGGTGGTGACCCTCTCCCACGAAGGCTTCGTGAAGCGGATCCCCATGCACCTCTACCGGCGCCGCGTCGGGTCGGGCAAGGCGCTGGCGGGGATGGAGCGCTACGAGGACGACTATCTGGAGCACATCTTCGTGGCGCGCACCCAGGGGTGGATCCTGGCGTTCACAGAGGGCGGCCACTGCCACTTCCTGCCGGTCATGGACGTACCCGAGAGCGCACGTGCGTCACGGGGACAGTCCGTCTACGCGATCATCGAAGGCGCGGACCGACGGGACCGGATCGTATCGATGATCCCGATCGACGACCTGAACCAGGAAGACCGTTTCCTGGTCTTCCTCTCGCGGCAGGGCGTCATGAAACGCACGCCGGTCTCGGACTTCTCGAATCCACGGGCCGGTGGCGTGAAGGCGGCGGGCGTGAAGAGCGGTGACACCATCATGGACGTGGCGATGTCCGACGGGACGGCGGAGATCATGCTCCTGTCGAGAGGCGGTCGCGCGATCCGCTTTCCCGAAGATCAGGTCAGCGTCGTCGGCCGCACCGCGCAGGGCGTCAAGGGAATGTCCCTCAAGGGCGACGACGAGGTCGCGGGCATGCTCATGCTCCGGCGCGAGGCGACCGTGCTGACCGTGAGCGAGGACGGCATGGGCAAGCGTACGCCCGTGTCGGACTTTCCGCTTCAGAACCGCGGGGGCATGGGCAATCTCGCGCTGCCGGGCGGCGCGAAGCCGTCGCCCATCGTTGCGGCGCTGGAGGTTCTTGAGGCCGACGAGGTGATGATCGTGACCGCGCAGGGACAGGTCACGCGCGCGGCGGCCGATTCGGTTCCGGTGCAGGGTCGGCGCACGCAGGGCAGACGGATGGCCCGTCTGGAGCCCGGGGACCGGGTGGTGGAGGTGACCCGGGCGTCGGGCCGTGGCGGAGCTCCGGCGCGGGACGAGCCGGTTCCCTCCCAGGAGGACGACGACGGGCAGCTGGACCTGCTGGGGTGACGAACCGGGGGCCGGTCCCCGTCCGGGACCGGCCCCCGTGAGACTTCACGAGATGACGCGGACGAGCCCGTCCGCCGGGTCGCTCAGCGACGCTCGCCCAGCACCACCGTCAGCGTGACCCGCTCGCCGTCGCGCTCCACGACGACCCGGACCTCGTCTCCCGGCCTCTTGTCCTGCAGCGCGTAGGTGTAGGCGTAGATGTCGGTGATCTCCCGGCCGTCGAACTCGACGATCACGTCACCCGCCCGAAGGCCTCCACGCTCGGCCGGACTGTTCTCGCGCACGCCGGTCAGCCGGAGACCGAAGTCCCGCGGCGTCATGTCGGGAATCGAGCCCAGGTACACACCTCCGTAGGCGCTGCGGGTCGACTCGGAGCCACCGCCGGGAGCGGACGGCTGGGGCTGCGGGTTCGCCGAGAGCGTGACGGTCCGGTCACCCCCGGCCGAGAGCCGGCGGGCCACCCCGGTGGTGAGCTCGGTGATCCGGTCGAGACCCTCCCCGTTGATCTTGTCCCAGTCGTCCGACGGACGGTGGTAGTCGACGTGCGTGTTGGAGAAGAAATGCAGGACGGGAATCCCCTTCCCGAAGAAGGAAGAGTGGTCGGACGGACCGTAGCCGTCCGGGGCCTTGCCGATGGTCAGGGGCACGGAGATCTCCGCGTTGGCCTCGTCGACGATGGCGTCCCATTCATCGGCCGTGGCGAATCCGTACACGGTGACCTGATCGCCGACGAGGCGACCGACCATGTCGAGGTTCAGCATGGCGATGGCGGACTCGAGGTCGATGGTCGGTTCGGCGACGAACCGGGCCGAGCCCCAGAGGCCGCGCTCCTCTCCCGTAAATGCGATGAAGAGGATGCTGCGTGCCGGCCGCGGTCCCCCGGCGAGGGAGCGGGCGATCTCGATGAGCGCCGCCGTGCCGCTCGCGTTGTCGTCCGCGCCGTTGTGCACGGCACGGGAGTCCGGGTCCAGCGACCCCTCGCCGCCGAAGCCGAGGTGGTCGAAGTGCGCGCCCACGATCACGTACTCGTCGCGCAGCGCCGGATCGGAACCGGGCAGGAGTGCAACGACGTTCCGGGCTTCGACACGCGTCTCGCGCACGTCGGTGCGCAGCGTCACCGCGGCTCGGCGCTCCGCGGCGGCGCGGATCTCCTGCGCACGTTCGCCGCGCACGACCACGGCCGGAATCCGGATCATGGCGCGCTGCTCGCCGGTCATGTCGGGCAGTTCGGCCCCCTCCCGGGCAAGGATGATCGCTCCGGCGGCGTTCCTTCCCGCCGCGACCGTCGACTTGAAGTGCGGATCGGCCCTGAGGGAGTTTCCGCTCGGTGCGTCGGGATCGCCCCAATCGAGAACGACGACCTTGCCCGCGATGTCCATGCGCGCGTACTCGTCCTCGGGATTTCCGGGGCTGCTCAGGCCGTAGCCACCGTAGACCAGTTCCGCCTCGACCGTCCCACTTCCCGAAAAGCCGAGAGGAATCCAATCGGATCCCGGGTCAAGCTCCGTGCCGGCGACGACGAGGGCGTTGTCCGGTCCCGGCTCCGACCCTTTACGGATGGGGAAGGGCTGGTAGAAGTTACCTTCTCCGGAAGGCTCGAGGCCGATGCTGCGGAACTGTCCCGCGATGTAGTCCGCGGCGCAGCGGGCGCCCTCGGAGCCGACGGCGCGACCTTCGAGACGGTCGTCCGCGAGGTACCGGATGTGCGCCATCGCCCCGTCGAGGTCGCCAAGGACCGTCGCCGGATCGAGGCAGGAGGACTGGGCCGCTGCCTGGGCCGTCGCGGCGAGCGCGAGGGCGAGGGCGGCCGAGAACGTCGTCAGAGAGGAAGGTACGTTGTGATTCATCGAGTTTTCGCAGTGATGACCCTGAGCGTGCTGGTCGGGTCCGGATGTGCGTCGGAGGCCGGGAACGATACACCATCCGAGGCGGCGGGTCCCCTCGCCAACCTCGCCGGGGAGGACGCCGTGCTCGTCATGGGCGGCGAGGGCCATCTCCAGAACGTACGTCAGCTCACCGCGGGTGGTGAGAACGCGGAGGCGTACTGGGCGTTCGACGGGTCGAGGCTCGTCTACCAGGCCCGCAAGCCCGGCATGGAGTGCGACCAGATCTTCGTGCTCGACCCCATGACGGCCGAGACGAGCATGGTCAGCACCGGCGAGGGGCGCACGACGTGCTCCTACTTTTATCCGTCGGGCGACGAGATTCTCTACTCGTCCACGCACCACCACGACGCGTCGTGTCCTGCGAATCCCGACTTCTCCATGGGATACGTGTGGCCGGTGTACGAAACGTACGACGTCTTCGTCGCCAACGCCGACGGGTCGAACCTGCGCCAGCTGACGGACACGAACGGGTACGACGCCGAGGCCACCTTCTCGCCCGTCGGCGACCGCATCGTCTTCACGAGCGTCCGCAACGGCGACCTCGACCTCTTCTCCATGAACCCGGACGGTTCGGACGTCGTGCAGCTGACCGATCGGCTCGGATACGACGGGGGCGCTTTCTACTCGCCGGATGGCTCCAAGATCATCTGGCGCGCCCACTATCCCGAGGAGGGCAGTGCCGAGGCCCGGGACTACGAGGCTCTGCTCGCGGAGGGGCTGCTGCGTCCCGGCGAGCTCGAGATCTGGGTGATGGACGCCGACGGCTCGAACCAGCGCCAGGTGACCGATGTGGGTGGCGCGAACTTCGCGCCCTACTGGCATCCGGACGGGAACCGGATTCTGTGGAGCTCGAACCACCACGATCCGGACGGTCGGGACTTCGAGATCTACATGATCAATCTCGACGGGACCGGCATGGAGCGGATCACGCACTCGGAGGGCTTCGACGGCTTCCCGGTGTTCAGCCCGGATGGGCGCTATCTGGTGTTCGGGTCGAACCGGAACAACGGTGGGACGTCCGACACGAACGTGTTCATCGCGGAGTGGGTGAACTAGGGGCGCCGCTCCGCGGACCCCGCGCCCGACGGGGGTTGCGACGTCCGCGAACGGGCTGAGCGGTCGCCCGAGCCGGGACGACCGGTTCGGCTGCGGACCATGAAGAAGACGGGGAGGCCGGCGCCGCAGGGGCCGGCCTCCCCGTCGTTCGATCGGGCCAGGACCGCTCGACCCGGGTGTGTGCTTGCGGTCAGCGCACGGCGTCGGCGGGGTAGCGGTCCAGGAAGGCGGTGAGGATGCGGTGGGTGAGGCCCCAGACGTGCTCGCCGACGACGTGGTAGCTGGGAAAGGTCTTCGAAAAGCCGTTGAAGTGGATGCGGGTCTCGGACGCGGTCTCGGGTGCGGCGAGGAGGTCCAGGGGGACCCAGTGGACGCTCTGGAGCTCCAGGCTCGCGACGGTCGCCTCGGTCTCGGCGGGGACCCCGAAGACGTAGGGAGCGATCCGCATTCTGGGGAGCAGGGGGCTCTGCGGCGCGACGTCGAGAAGCCGTCCGAGCGGGATGCCGAGACGGGTCAGCTCGACCCCCGTCTCCTCGAAGGTCTCGCGCATGGCCGTATGGATGAGACCTGGATCCCGGGTCTCCCATCGGCCGCCGGGAAGGGCCATCTGGCCGGACCAGGGATCGCGTTCGTGGGCGGCGCGCTTGATGAGGAGGAAGTCCAGGCGCTCACGCGCACGGATGACGAGCGCGACCGCGGCCTCCATGCGATCCGAAGCCGGGTTCGGTGTCTCGTCGAGGCCGACGAGGGCGGCGTCGACGAGCTGGGCCGCCACGTGCGGATCGGGCGCCTCGTCCGTGCGGCCGCCATAGGAGGGCGAGGCTTCGGGCCAGAGGGCGTCGCGCAGCGCGTGCAGGCGGGGGTCGCGGGCGTGCGGGCCCATCAGACGCCGGTCGCCTCGGCGCCCCAGATCTGCTTGTGGAGCTGCAGCTGAAAGCGCACGGGCAGAGCGTCCTCGAGGATCCACCCGGCGAGCTCGCGCAGGTCGATGTCACCCCAGACCGGGGAGATGAGAAGGGCCCGGAGGGTGCCCGCCTCCATGCGTTCTGTCAGCCCCCGCTCCCGGATGACGTCGCGGGTCCACTCGTAGTCGGCCCGGTCCTTCACGACGAACTTGATCTCGTCGCGCCCCGAGAGGTGCTCGAGATTCTCCCACCGGTTCCGCGCGGACTCCCCCGATCCCGGACACTTCAGGTCCATGATGACGTGGACCCGATCGTCGAGCGGAGCGATGTCGAAGGCACCCGACGTTTCGACCAGGACCGTGTACCCCTCGTCGAGGAGGAGGCGCGCGAGCTCGACGGCTCCCGGGTGAGCCAGCGGCTCCCCACCGGTGATCTCGACGACGCGGGCCGGATGCGAGCGCACCTTGGCGAGGATCTCGGCGAATGTCATCCGCGTCCCCCCGTGGAAGGCGTACGCCGTGTCGCACCAGGTGCAGCGCAGCGGGCATCCGGTGACGCGCACGAAGGTGCACGGCACGCCTACCCAGGTCGACTCCCCCTGGATGGAGTGGAAGATCTCGGTGATACGCAGGAAGGGCTCAGTCATCCCGACTCCGGGCGATGGCTTCCTCGAGCAGTGCGTGGACCTCGTGCAGGGTCAGCGCGGCCAGCCCGTCTCTGGCCTCCTCAATCGTCCGCGCCTCGACCAGATCTGCCGTCTCGACGTGTCCGACGATGCCCACGCCGGTCTGGGCCCAGCGGGGAAAGACCAGGAATCCGGCCCAGGGCGCACGGAGGTTCGCGGTCTTCTCCGTTTCCAGGGAGACCGTGTAGGGGTGGCCGTCCGATCCTTCGTAGGCGGGGGGACGGTCGTGCACGCGGATGTATCCGCCGAGCGTCGTGTCGTCGTTCATGGCCGCAGGAAGCTAGAACAACCGCGACCGCCCTTCCACGCACGCCCCGTCGCGCGCGTGCCCCGGGGATGCTCTTCCGCCGGCGCGGGTGGCGACGGATTGGTCCGGCGATCGTGGATCCTGTACACTATCACGCCGCTCGGACAGCGATCTCGAGGTCGTGAATGCCCAGGATGATGCGTGCCGCCGTGTTCGAGGACTTCGGTGGTCCGGAAGTCGTCGAGGTGAAGAAGGTTCCGATTCCGGAGCCCGGCCCCGGTGAGGTGCGGCTCAAGGTCGAGGCCGCGGCCATGAACCATCTCGACCTCTGGGTGCGTCGGGGACTTCCCATCGAGACCCCCATGCCCCACATCGGGGGGTCGGACGTGGCCGGCGTGATCGATGCGGCGGGTCCGGGTGCCGAGGACGTGCCCATCGGGGCTCGCGTCGTGGTCGACCCTTCCATCCGCTACGACTGGTATTTCGGTCACGACCGGGGGGAGTCGTTCGAGGAGCTTCCCTTCCAGATCGTCGGCGAGCACACGCAGGGCGGCTTCGCCGAGTACTGCGTGGTGCCTGCCGAGAACCTTCTGGAGATCCCGGGCGACTTCCCCGCCACGGAGGCGGCTGCGGCCGGGCTGGTCTTCGTGACCGCGTGGCGCGCTCTGGTGACCCGCGCGCGGTTGAAGCCGGGCGAGCGGGTCCTGATCACGGGAGCGTCCGGCGGGGTGGGCACGGCGGCGGTCCAGATCGCGCGGCGGGCCGGCGCGAAGGTCTACGCCGTCACCGGCGGCGTCGAGAACGTCACCCGCACCCGGGCGCTCGGGGCCGATTTCGTGTACGACCGTCATGAGGTCGACTTCTCGCGCGAGGTCTGGCGCGACACGCGCAAACAGGGCGTGCACGTCGTGTTCGACACGGTCGGCGAGCAGGTCTGGCCCGCCTGCCTGAGGGCGCTCACGATCGGAGGCCGCCTGGTGACCTCGGGCGCGACGACCGGTTCCCGGGGCGTCACCGAACTGCGGCTCGTGTTCTGGAAGCAGCTCCAGATCATGGGCAGCACGATGGGAACACCGGCCGAGTTCCGTGAAGTCATGCGGCTCGTCTTCGAAGGGGTCTTCGATCCGGTCATTCAGGAGGTGCTGCCGCTCGCCGAGGCCCGTCGTGCGCACGAGATCCTGGAGCGCGGAAAAATCTTCGGAAAGCTGGTGCTGGTGCCGTGAGCGACGGGAGGCGGGAGGTGCGCGCGGGGGCCGACGCGACGGGAGACGCCCCAACCCTGTCGCTGCGCGACGCGCAGGAGCGCGTCCACGCCTGGATCTCGCAGTTCGAAGAAGGCTACTGGCCACCGCTGACCAACCTGGCGAGGCTCATCGAGGAGGTGGGCGAGCTGGCCCGCGAGATGAACCACAGGTTCGGACACAAGCCGAAGAAGGCCGACGAGCCGGAGCAGGATCTGGCCATCGAGCTGGCGGACATCCTTTTCGTGCTCCTGGTCATCGCGAACGAACAGGGCATCGAGATGGACGACGCGCTGGAGCGGGTGCTCGAAAAGTACCGTGTGAGGGACTCCGACCGGTGGACACCGGTGGCAGGAAGGCGGGAAGACAACGCATGAAGCAGATGCTCGGGATCGCACTCGTTCTCGCCGGGCTCCGGGGGTGCGTCCCGGACGCCCCCCCGCGCGGCGCATGTCGTCGATGGCCGCGCAACGGCTCGGTCTTCACGACCGCGGCTTCGTGGCCCCGGGCATGGCGGCCGACCTGATCGTCTTCGATCCGGACGTGATCCGCGACGCCGCGGACTTCGGGTCCGACGCGATGAGGTACGCCGAGGGAGTGGACTACCTGCTCGTGAATGGCACGCTCGTCATCGACGACGGAGCGCTCCTCGACGTGAACGCGGGCAGGGTCCTTCGGCGCGGAGGGCGTTGAGCGGCACTCGCCCGGTCGACGGGCGGCCGGTGCTCAGCCGCCGAAGCCTGCCAGGACCTCGATGCTGCGGTCGATCTCGGCGTCTGTGTTGTAGAAGTGCGGGCTGAAGCGCACGTAGCCCGGACGGTAGTCGACGATCACGCCGTTGGCTGCCAGGTGCTTCACCGCGCCCGCCGGGTCGTCGTGCCGCACCATCACGATCGAAGTCCGGCGGTCCTGTTCCGCCAGGCGCAGCTCGAAACCCGCGTCCCGCATGCCGTCGACCAGTCGGTCGGTGAGCGTGCGGTTGCGCCCCAGGATCGCGGGCAGGCCGATCTCGTCGATAATCTCCTGGCCGCCGAGCGCCGTATGCACCGTCGGGAGCGCGGGGGTGCCGAGCTCGAAGCGGCGCGCGTCTCGGCGGTACGCGAAACCCTCCAGGTCGAAGTCGAACTGCCGATCCGTCGCGAACCATGACGTGAGCCGAGGCTCGAGTCGTTCGACGAGCTCGTCGCGGACATACAGGTAGGCGAGCCCTGGACCTCCGCACAGCCACTTGAGGGGACCGGTCGTGTAGAAGTCCACCCCGGTACCGGGGAGCGAGAGATCTACCTGGCCGGCGCCCTGGTAGCCGTCGATGAGCGAGTAGGCACCGGCGCTGCGGGCGATCTGTGCCAGGGCCGAGAGGTCCTGCTCGTAGCCCGTCGTGAAGAAGACGTGACTCGTGGCGAGGAAGAGCGTGCGCTCGTCGACCGCCTCGGCGAACTGTTCGGGGTCGATGCGGATGCCGTCCGGGCTCCTCAGGATCACCAGCTCGAACTCGGGCTTCACCGCCCACTGGTACGCGAGGGTCGGGAAGTCGAGCTCCGTGCAAACCACGCGCGTCCGGCCGCCGGGACGCACCGATTCCGTGACCGCGGCGAGGGCGGTCGAGGTGGAGGGGAGCAGGGCGAGCTCGCGCGACGTCGTGCCCAGGAAGCCCGACACGCGGCCGCGCAGCTCCTCGATCCGACCGAGCCAGTGCCGGTACCACGCCGACGCGCCCATCTCGTGCCACCGCTCGGTGAAGTCGTGCAGGTAGCGCTCGGAGCGTCGGGAGAGCGCACCGAGCGAGCAGGAGTTCATGTAGGTCTTCCGCTCCAGGATCGGGAACTCGGAGCGGACGGAGTCGACGTCGATCAAGATCGGTCAGGCGTGGGTGAGTCGGCACGGCATTGTGGGGCGCGGGTACCGATCCGTCCATGGACCGATCCGCACGCAATGCACCGTGACGCCCTTTCTTCTCGCCCTGCCCTGGCTCGCCCTGCTCCTCTTCGTGCGCTTCGTCGCGCGCATTCCGAGCGAGCTGCCCGCAGCGGCCGGAGTGGCGGTCCCGTCCGTCAGCGTCATCGTGCCCGCTCGAAACGAGGCGATGAACATCTCCAACTGCCTGCGGTCCCTGGCGCGCTCGGCCTGGCCCGACTTCGAGATCATCGTGGTGGATGACCGGAGCTCGGACCGCACCGCGGAGATCGCTCGATCCGTGCCGCGGGGCAACGCGCGTCGCATCGTGGTGGTCGACGGCGCTCCGCTTCCCGAAGGGTGGCTCGGCAAGCCGTGGGCGTGCAGCCAGGGCGCCCGGCTCGCGACGGGAGAGCTGCTGCTGTTCACCGACGCCGACACCACGCACGGACCCGCGCTCACCTCCCGTGCGGCGGCGGGGCTGGACGAGGAGGGAGCCGATCTGCTCACCGTGACCGGCCGACAGCTCATGGAGACGTTCTGGGAGCGCCTCGTGCAGCCGCAGATCTTCCTCCTCATGCTCATCCGGTTTCCCGATTTCGAACGCATCGCCCGGAACGACCGCTGGCGCGATGCGATCGCCAACGGCCAGTTCCTTCTCTTCCGGCGGGAGGCGTACGAGACGATCGGGGGTCACGAGGCGGTGAAGGACGAGGTCGCGGAGGATCTGGCACTGGCGCAGCACGTGAAGAGAGCCGGGCTGCGACTGCGGATCCGAAGCGCGGAAAACGACCTGGCCACGCGCATGTACCGGTCGCTGCCGCAGCTGGTGGAGGGATGGTCGAAGAACATCGTCATGGGTGGGCTGCAGAGCTTTCCGCCGCTGCTGCGTCCCCTGGTCCCACCGGCGTCATTTCTGGGTGGCGTCACGCTGTGGCTCGCGGCCCCGCTCGTGCTCGCCGTCGCGGTCGTCGACGGGCTTGCGGGAGCGGGCGTGATCCCGTCCGCCCTGCCGGTCTGGGCCGCCACGGTCTACGCGATCAGCGTCGTGCTCTGGGCCTGGTTCACCCGGCGCATGGGCGCTCCGGCGTGGTACGGCGTCCTGTATCCCCTCGGGGCCTCCATCGGGTCGTTCATCTTCCTGCGCGCCTGGATTCGCGGCCGCACGGTCGAGTGGAAAGGCCGTACCTATCGGCTGCGGCCGCTCTCGGAGCGAGCATGAGCGGACAGGGAGAGGAACGCCGCAAGCGTGAGGGGCGCCCGGCCGATACGTCCGGGGACGAGGGCGCTGCTCGCGTCCGGCGGACCGACGGAGACCTGCCGCCTCGTGTCGAGGCTCGGGCCCGCGAGCTCGGCTTCTCCCTCTTCGGTGTGGCCGCGCCCCACGCATCGACCCACACGCCCCTCTACCGGCGCTGGCTCGAGGACGGCTTCCACGGGCAGATGGCGTACCTCGGGCGCGAGGACTCGATCGCCCGTCGCGCGGATCTTCAGCGGACCATGGACTCGGTACGCTCGGTGGTCGTGGTCGGGTACGAGTATTACGCCGAAGACGATCCGGCTGTCGCCGCCGACCCCGGACGGGGCATCGTCGCCCGGTATGCGCGCGGAGACGACTATCACGACGTCGTGAAGGAGAAGCTGGAGGAGCTCCTCGCCTGGCTCGATGCCCAGGTCCCCGGGGGAGTGCGCGGCCGTCCCTACGTCGACACCGGCCCGATCCTCGAGCGGGACCTCGCCCGCCGTGCCGGGCTCGGGTGGTTCGGGAAGAACACGATGCTCATCGACCCGAAACGGGGGTCGTACTTCTTCCTCGGGCTGCTGCTCACCGATCTGGACCTCGAGCCGAGCGATGCGTTCGAGGAAGACCGGTGTGGCTCGTGCTCGGCGTGCCTCGAGGCATGCCCGACCGGAGCGCTCCTCGGCCGCGACGCGAACGGCGCGCCGATCATGGACGCCCGGCGTTGCATCTCCTATCTCACCATCGAACTTCGCGGCACCATCCCGCGAGAGCTCCGGCCGGCGATCGGGAACCGCGTGTACGGCTGCGACATCTGCCAGGAGATCTGCCCGTGGAACCAGCGGTTCGCGAGCCCGTCGCCGGAACCCGCGTGGGGTCCGCGCCCCGGGATGCATGCTCCGGGTCTCGTGGAGCTCCTCGAGACGGCGCTGGACGAGTCGCGCTGGCACGTCTTTTCCCGGCGTTCGCCGGTGCGCCGCGCCGGGAGGGTCGGGTTCGCCCGCAACGTGTGCGTCGGGCTCGGCAACAGCGGCCTGCCCGAAGCGGTGCCGGTCCTGGCCTCCGCCCTGAGCGATCCGGAGCCGGTGGTTCGGGCCCATGCCGCCTGGGCGCTCGGCCGTATCGGGACCGCGCAGGCGCGGGCTTCGCTCTCCGCGCGCCAGGCGGTTGAGTCGGACCCGGAGGTTCTGGGGGAGCTGCGCGAGGCACTGGCCGGGTGACCTTGCGGTGCTGCCGGTCGTAGTCACCGCCCCAACCGGGATCATGACGGGGCACGCGAGTGCGTGGCTCGCCACTGTCGCCGCCTCGTTGCCGGCCTCCGCCGCTCCGGGCAGATTCGAAATCGACCAGAACTCCAGCGCGGAGCAGGTGCATGCCCTACATCGACCAGGATGCCCGTCACCGCCTCGACGGGGGAGAGGCTCCGGCGAATGCCGGGGAGCTCAACTACGCCGTGACGCGGCTGGTGGACGCCTACCTCGCACGGGCCGCGGAGGTCTCCGGAAGGGTTCGGTACGCCCACCTCAACGAGGCGGTCGGTGTCCTCGAATGCGCGAAGCTCGAGCTCTATCGACGGGTGGTCGCACCCTACGAGGACGAGAAGATCGCAGAGAGCGGGGACGTCTACACGGTGGGCTGAGGGCCGCTCTTCGCGTCCGAAGCTGGCACCCAGATTCCGGACAGGCCCGCCGCACCGTCCGGTGAGTCCGGACGCTCGTAGGCCACGCGCCCACCGACGACGATCCTGCGCACGTGCGCATCGCGGATTTCGCCGGGCGGGAATCTGGAAGAGTTCCCGTTCGATGACTGCGGGGCAGGCCAGCGTGCCGGGCTCGAGCGTGCCCTTCCAGGCCTTGTCGAAGGCGGCGTAGGCGCATCCGGTCGTATACGCGGGGAGGCGTTACGCAGACCGGGGGATGCTCCGTCGAGGCGTCAGCCCAGGAACCAGTCCAGCGCGCGCTCCACGATCGCGGGCGGCATTTCGTGGTCTCCCTCGAACTCGACGTACTCGATGTCGTACCCGTCCATCTCGAACATCGGCACGAGCGCGAGCCGGCTGCCGACCACGGGCAGGACGCGATCCGTGCTGCCGTGCGAGAGAAAGACTTTCGGAGCGCCGACGATCGGATCGGCCGGGTCCGAGAACCCGGGCGACCAGGCGATGAGGTGCGTGAACAGGTCGCCATTCGACGGCCCCAGGGAGAGCGCGTACGAGGCGCCATCCGAGAACCCGGCGAGCGCGATGTGCGCCGGGTCGACCGCGCAGCGTGCGAAGGTGTGTCGGAGGGCCGAGTCGATGAACGCGACGTCCGGGCCGAAGTCCGCGAGCGCCCGGTCCCACGTGCGCGCCCTCGATTCCGGAGCGAGGAGGACGAGGCCGCGCTCCTCGCATGCCGCGAAGAGCGACGTCCAGCGTCCCGCATCCCCGCTGCCTCCGTGCAGCGCGACGACGAGCGGGGCGGGCCGAGCCGCGTCGTACGACGCGGGCACGTAGAGGAAGCCTCCGCGGTCGAGCTGCCCGAAACGGGTCATGCCCCGTTCGGGCGTGACCGTGGGCGTTCCCGGGCGAGCCGTCAGGCGGGGGTCCTGCGCGCGGGGCGCCCGCTCGAGGGTGCCGAGGGGCGAGGCGACCGCAGCCACGCAGGCGGTGAGGAACGAGCGGCGGGAGGGAATGTTCACGAGGGGCCCCACCCCGAGACGGGGCCGGGAACGCCTGCGCTCCGTCCCGCGGCCCGTCCGGTCGCCCATGCCCAGAGGAAGTTGTGCCCGCCGATGGGTCCGAACGCGTCGAGGACCTCCCCGCACAGGTAGAGGCCCGGGCGGGACCGTGCCTCGAGGGTGCGGGGGTCGACCTGGTCGAGTGCCACGCCGCCCCCGGTCACCTCGGCCTTCCGGTACCCCGCGTCGCCCGTCCATGGGATCGGATACGCGGTGAGCGCGGTCACCAGCGCGCGGCGGGCCTCCCGGCGCAGCTGCGCGAGCGGGGTCGACGCGTCCACCCCGGCCTCGCGGAGCAGGAGGTCGGCCAGACGCCGGGGAACCGCCGAGCCGAGCGCACCGCGCACGGTGGCCGAGCCCGTGCGCAGGGCACCGTCCCACCAGGCCGCGTCGCGGTCGGTCCACGCCACGTGGAGCTCCTGCCGCGTTCCGTCCGGGCGGCCCCGGATGGCGAGGTGCGACGCGTCGAGGACCGTGGGCCCGCTCCAGCCGTCGTGGGTGAAGAGGAAGCCTCCGGTCGTTTCGAACGTCGGTCGAGCGCCGGGCGCGGTGATCGTGACCGTCAGCGAGACGCCCGCCAGCTCGGCGTGCGGATTCGGTGTCGCGGTCAGAGGTGTCAGGGCCGGGTAGGTCGGGTTCACACGGAGCCCGAGGCGCTCTGCGATTCGGAGTCCCGCCCCGTCGCTCCCCGTCTTCGGAACGGACAGGCCGCCGGTTGCCAGCACCACCGCGCGTGCGGTCACGGGCGGCGCACCCTCGAACTCGACGCTCCAGCCGCGATCCGGCGGCTCCGGGCGAAGGTCGACGACCCGGGCCTCGAACCAGATGCGCGCGCCGGCCTCCTTCGCGCGCTGCACGAGCCGATCGCGCACGTCCCGGGCTCGGTGGCTGGAGGGAAAGAGCTTCCCCGTCTCTTCCTCGAGCTCGAGCTGCATTTCCAGCTCCCGCTCGAAGAACGCACGCTGTTCGGCCAGCGGCCACGACCGAAGGATGTTGCGGAGCGTGTTGGGCGAGGAGTCCGTGACGTACCGTTCGGGCTCGATGATGGAGGGGAGTATGTTGCAGCGCCCACCACCACTGATCAGGATCTTGCGGCCGCCGTCCTTCGTGCTCTCCACGAGTATGACGTCGGCGCCGGAGCGGGCCGCTGTGAGGGCGGCGAGGAGGCCGGCGGCGCCGGCGCCCACGACGACGACCGGCAGGTCGGCACGTTCCGGCGAGGGGGAGGTGTCGGGAAGCATGCCGATGTATACCGAAGCGCCTTGCCTGGCGTCCATGGCATCGATACCGCAAGCTGTCGGCCCATGACGAAGACCCACGCTCCGACCGTGCTCGAGGTGTGCTGCGCCTCTGCCGATTTCGCCGTCGCCGCGGCGGCGGCGGGCGCGGATCGCGTGGAGCTGTGCTCCAACCTCGTCGAGGGCGGGACGACGCCGAGCGTGGGGGCCATCGAGGCCACGGTGGAGCGCGTTTCGATCCCGGTCATGGTGATGATCCGGCCCCGAGGAGGCGACTTCCTGTACTCGGACCTGGAAGTGGACGTCATGCTCCGCGACATCGCCAGGGCCCGCGACGCAGGGGCGCACGGCGTCGTCTTCGGTGCCCTCGACGCGGATGGCGGCGTGCCCCGCGAGCGCATCGCGCGCCTCGTCGAAGCCGCCCGGCCGCTGGCGGTCACCTTCCATCGTGCCTTCGATCTGTCCCGGGATCTCGACGAAAGTCTCGACGTGCTCATGCAGGTCGGGGTGGACCGGGTGCTCACGTCCGCGGGGCGACGCGCGGTCGTCGACGATCTCGCCACCCTCGAGCGCCTGGCGCGGACCGCGGCCGACCGGCTGACGATCCTGGCCGGTGGAGGCATCCGGCCGCATAACGTTCAGGCGGTTCTCGCTGTGCCCGGGATCCGCGAGGTCCACATCGGCGCGAGCCGGTGGGCGCGGAGTCCGATGAGGCACCGGGTGGAGGGCGTTGCGATGGGGCGCGCCTACGAACCGGATGAGTACGAGGGCGAGGAGGCCGACGTGGCTCGGGTCGGGGACGTGGCCCGGGGCATGCGTGCGTTCGGAGAGTCCGGATGATCCGGCCCGGTACCGGGGAGGCTGGAATGCCGCGCGCCGCGGCATCGCGCCGGGCGTTCCTGCGAACCGTGACGGGGCTGGGCCTGGCGGGGGTTGGGCTGAGCGGGTGCGTGCCGGACGCGCCGCGACGGGATGGTCCGCGGCGCCGTGACGCCGCCGCGAGCGGACGTCGAGTCCTCACCCGCCCGGTCCTTCGCTCGTGGGCAGACGACATGGTTTGGATCGACACGCCCCCGCCGGAGCTTCCGGTCGCCTACGTGTCGATGGCGCTGCGGCAGCTGTTCGTGGACCACGACTATCGGGATCGGGCCAGCTGGCTCCTGCGCGCACACATCTCGGTGAGTACCGCCCTCTGGCGAATTCCGCTGCCCGGCGATCCCGAGGGGCAGCCGATCACCCCGGGGGACGCAGAGCGCGAGTTCGAGGAGCTGTCCATGCGGGCGTGGGATCCGTCGATGACTCCCGCGATGGACGACATCCGCATCGTGCGCGGGACGCCCGTGTTGCGCCGGATCGACTTCCGCTGTGTGCCCCTGGCGGGGGGCGTGCCCCCGGCGGTGCAGGCGGCAGACGCCGCGCGCGCGTGGAGCGTGCATGATGCGGCGCGGACCGGAGACGAGGGGGCCACCGAAGCGTGGCTCACCGGCGGTCCCCTCGACGTCGCGGTGTCCGATGGCTCCGCGGTCGACGCGACGCGCGAGGACTTCCGGATCGTGGGGACCGGCATGCGCTTTCGCGAACGCACGTGCGCGACGGACGGTGACGCGGTCCAGTACGTCGCGTGGGCCGGACGCGACTGAGGGGTCGCCGTTCCGGGAACCGCTGAACTACCAGCGCAGGACGCCCCGCCTCAGCCGTTGTCCCCAGCGGCTACGGCTTTCCAGCGCGAGCAGCTTGCCGATCAAGTCCGTGGGGTCCAGGTGGGTCCGCCCCAGAATGTCCTCGGCTTCGTCGAGCGAGAGGGGCGACTCGTCGGTGCCGAGGACGACGGATTCCTGCTCGCCCTCCGCGGGTGGGTCCTCCGCGAACTCGTCTTCCGCGGCATCCGGGACGTTCACGGAGCGCGTGACGACGTCGGCCTCCATGGCGCCTTCGGTCAGTTCCCGACCGCTCCGCCGCTCCATCGCGTCGATGGAGTCCAGCAGCCGCAGCGACATCGCGAGGTTCCACTTCGCGTCGTCGTTGTCGGGGAGCAGGCGGAGTGTGGCTGCGTTCGCCTCGACGGCGGCCTCGGCCTGGGTGCGGACCGAGTCCGGCGCACCGGCGCCGAGCGCTTCTTCGAGGTGGAGAAGACCCGTGTTGTACTGGGCGCGAGCCCGGATGTCGCGTGAGGCCGCCGAGAGCGCACGCGCGAGCTCCGCTCTGGCGGCCGGGTCGTCCGCCTCGGCGAGCGTCGTGCCGAGGTTGTAGCGCAGGAGCGGATCAGCCGCCCGTCGTTCGGTGCCCGCGCGGTACAGGCCGGCCGCTGCCTCGTACGCGCCGGCGCGATGCAGGCGGTTTGCGCGCTCCACGCTGGAGCGTTCGGCCGACCAGGACAGGGAGGCTCCGACGGCGCACACCAGCGCCGTGCCGAGTCGGGTGATCACACGGCGGCTCATGCGGCACGCTTCCCGCGCGGGTACGGGGCCCGGGCCGTCTCTCTCTCTCCGGCACCGGTTGTAGCCTCGTCCGGGCGCCGGCGGGCTCGGGCGAAGACGCCCGCGTCGAGCACGGCGTCGAGCGTGAGGAGAGCGAAGGCCGCCAGGACGAGCCAGAAGGCGGCGTCCGGGGTTGGGGCGTCCGGTGACTCGCTGGCCGATATCCCTCCTCGGAGATCGTCGATCAGCGAACGCATGCCCGCGTCCGACGAGATGTCGTGGAAGAGCCCTCCGCCGCGCTGCGCGGCCGTCTCCAGGAGTCCCAGGTCGTAGCCGGAAACGACGGGGGAGCCATCGTGAAGGAGGGGGGCGCCGCCCGAGCCTGGAAGAAAGATCGGGGCTCCGCCGGGGGTCCCGACGCCGGCCGTCCAGATCTCCATGCCAGCGTCCGCGGCGAACGCGACCGAATCGAGAAGCTCGGCGTCCATTCCGTGGGCCTCGCCGTCGGTGACGAGGAGCACGACCGCGCGTGCGTCGTCGCGTCGCCGGGCCTCCCACACGAGCCGCGCCTGGCCCACCACGGCGGGCAGGGACGTTCCCTGGTCGCGGGTGCCCATGAGGCGGGGTGCGACCCATGGTGAGAAGAATCGAATCACGTCTCCGTCGTCCGTGAGCGGGACGAGGGCGTAGGGCCAGTCGGCGAAAATGGTGAGCGCGAGACGGTCGGCTGCCCCTTCCTCGACCAGCCGTTCGACGAGCTGACGGGCCCGCCCGATCCGGGTGCCTTCCACGTCGTCCGCCGTCATCGAGAGGGAGACGTCCACGGCGACGATCAGGTCGATGGGGGCCGGGGGTGGAATCTCTTCGGGCTCGGCCGGCCTGGGTCCGGCCGCAGCGAGCGCCAGGCAGGCTCCGGCCGTGGTGAGGACCAGGAGCCGGAGCCACGGCACGCGTGACAGGTCCCGGCCCAGAAGGCGCCATGCAGGGGCCCGGCCACCCCATGCGCGCACCATTCGGACCCCCCTCCGCCACTGCAGGACGACGACCAGCGCGAGGGCGGCGGCTGCCCACGGGGCCAGGGCGAGGAGGTCGGGGCGCTCGAACGTCATGGCAGCACGCCCAGCGGTGATGCGCGCATCGCCGCGGCGAGGGCGGCCAGAGCCAGCCCCACGAGTGCGAAGATCCAGGCGTACGGCGTGGTCTCGATACGCTGCACGGTTTCCACGGACGGCTGCACCAGCCGGTCGATCTCGGCGTAGATCTCTTCCAGCGCCTCGGCGTCCGTGGCCTTGAAGTACCGCCCCCCGGTAATGCGGGCCGCCTGTGTGAGCACGGTCTCCATGGTGCGGGTGTCGCGCCCCATCTCCTGGCCGATCGCCACCGGGTAGATCGTGACCCCGACCGCGGCCGCCGCACGTGCGGCGAGGTCCGGCATGACCCCGGCCTTGTTGTGCGCGCCGTCGGTGACCAGGATCAGCACCTTGGACCCATGCGGGGAGTCGTCCAGGAGTCCGGCGCCGGCGGCGATCGCGCCCGCGATGTCGGTGCCGTCGGTGAGCAGCCCCACTTCGAGCTGTTCCACGGCGTCCTTCACGACATGCCCGTCGTGCGTGAGCGGAAGGCGCGCGAATGCCTCGCCCGCGAAGGTGACGAGTCCGATATCGTCGGTTCGTGCGTCGATGAAGGTCAGCGCGGTCGTCTTCGCCACGTCCAGTCGGCTGCGCCTCGCCCCCATGTCTTCCGCCCACATGGACGTCGAGAGGTCCAGCGCCAGCGCGATGCCGACTCCCTCCACGCGCGGCTCGTCGAACGTTCGGACCACCTGCGGACGTGCGAGCGCGATCGCGAGGGCGACGAGGGCACCCAGTCTCAGGAGCAGCGGAAGGAGTTCGAGTCCGCCCCAGAGGAATCCGGCGGCTCCGGCGGTGTCGCGGAGCGCGGTCCGTGCTGACGGCGCACCGCCGGCCTGCGCCACCACCACGCCTCGACGGCGGCCTGGCCTCAGCCACCATGCGAGGAGCGGGAGCAGCAGGAGGAGGCCGAGCCACTCCGCCGAGACGAGGGTGACCGTCATGCCTGTTCGTCCCCGCTCGGCGCCGCCTCGATCCAGCTGCGGAGCGCACGCACGTGTCGTTCCGCGGTGACCGCGTCGGGCCTCTTCCCGCCGAACTTCACCGCTTCGGCGAATTCCATCTCGCGCGCGAGCGGCGCGGAGTGCGCGGGCGACGTGCCCGGGACCCCGGGACTCGCGCCGACGCCCTCTCGGGCCTGCAGGCCCCGCATGAGCTCGGTACTCGTCCACGCCGGTCCCCATCGCCCGTCGAACGTCTCCACGTAGCGTCGAGCGATCTCGCTGGAAGACGCGAAGAATGCGCGCGGGTCTTCCGCGACGCCGCGGGCGACGAGTCGGTCGAGCGCGGCGAGCGCCGCGTCGCGGGGCGACAGTGGCGGCGAGCGCCTGCCGGCGGCCCGACTCGCGGACCAGTCGCGCAACGTAACCGCGGAAACGGCGAAGAGGCCCATCCCGAACAGGACTGTCAGCGCGGTCGCGGGCCAGTTGCGGTTGCGCCCCGCGACATCCGCCGCGGGGCGCGGTGCGATGCCGTACTCCTGATCCTCGAGGATCAGCACGGAAGCGACCCACACCTCCTGGGGTGGAACCGGGCGCAGCCGTGCCGATGGGAGCATCGCCACGTTCTCGACGAATTCCTCGAAGTCGCCCACGGCGGCGCCGGCCGGTGCGATGCCGGTGGAAGCCCCTTCGGTCGCGTTGGCCGCGAAGACCTCGAACTCCGGCACGGTGACCGTACCCACCTGGAACGCGATGAGGGGGTAGGTGACGGCGAGCTCTGTCGACCCGTCGCCGAGGGTCCGTGCCGTCCACTCCACGGGCCCGAACGGCTCGAATCCGGGGCCGACGATCGAGTCGGGAAGGAATGCCACCGATCCCGGCGCCAGGACGATCGACATCTGCAGCTGAAAGCGATCCCCGATCCCGATGGTGTCCGCAGAAAGCGCCACCGACCGCACGGTCAGGCGGGGCATGTCCTGCGCGACCGGGCGGGTCGCGTCGGGCGTGTCCTGGGCCCGAAGCCGGGCTCCCGGCAGCATGGCGACCACGAAAAGGCCGGCGCACAGGAGGGCCCGGTACCCCGTCGGCCCCGGCGTTCGCGGACCCGTCATCGACTCGCTCTGGCCCTGCGGCGGAAGAAGCCGATGAGCGGCGGCAGGTAGTCTTCCGTGGTGACGAGGTCGACCGTGTCCAGCTTGAGGTCGTGGAAGAGCATGTCGTTCGCGTCCCGCGTGCGTAGCGCCGCCTCGTGGAAGCGCGCGCGCACCCTGCGGCTCGACGTGTTGACCACGCGACGCTCACCCGTCTCGGGGTCGGTGACCGCGATCAGGCCGACCTTCGGGAGCTCCATGGCTCGCGGGTCCGTGAGCCGGATCGGCACGACGTCGTGATCCCATGCCAGCTTGCGTGCCGCGAGCGCGAGATCGGGGTCCGCCTCGGGCCCGGTCAGGAAGTCGCTGATCACGAACACCGTCGAGCGCTGGCGGAGTACTTTTTCCGCGAAGCGCATCGCCTCGGAGAGCCGCGTTCCCCGTCCCTCGGGTCGATATGCGAGCAGTTCCAGGACCATGCGCAGTGCGTGGCGCCGTCCGGTGTCCGGTGGCACGAAGTGCTCGACCCGGTCCGTCGCGAGGAGGAGTCCGACACGGTCGTTGTTGCCGGTCGCGGCCAGCGCCAGGATCGACGCGATCTCGGCGGCGATGGTGGCGTTGTCCTTCGCCCCGGTCCCGAACGACTTCGACGCCGACAGGTCGACGAGCACCAGGGCGTTGAGCTGGCGTTCCTCGACGAACTCCTTGATGAAGAGGCGACCACGCCGGGCGGTGACGTTCCAGTCGATCGCGCGTACGTCGTCACCGGGCTGATACTCGCGCACGTCGGAGAACTCGAGTCCTCGTCCCTTGAAGATCGAGTGGTACTCACCACTGAACAGCGACGCCACGAGTCCGCGGGTGGTGAGCTCGATGCGCCGCAGCTGTGCCGTGACCTCTGGCGTGAAGACGTGGCGGCTCGTCTGCGCCGGGGCGCTCACGCGCGGCATCGGGTCCGAAGCGTGCGGGTCAGGGGGACGGAACGGCGTCGAGCACGCGACGCACGATTTCGTCGGGGTTCACCCCGCGAGCGTCCGCCTCGTACGTGGTCCGGATGCGGTGGCGCATCACCTTCGGCGCCATCGCCTTGACGTCGTCCGGCATGACGTAGTCGCGGCCGTGCAGGAAGGCGCGTGCCCGTGCGGTGCGCGTCAGGAAGATCGTGGCACGCGGTGAGGCTCCGTATTCGACGAGGCGTTCGAGATCCTCCAGACCGTACTGCGCGGGCTCACGCGTGGCGAACGTGAGCTCGACGATGTAGTCGAGCACGTCGTCCTCCAGACGGATCCCGGCGACCGTCCGGCGTGCCTCGGCGATCTGCTCCACGGTGATGACCGTGTTCACCGGAATCGGGGTGCCGGCCGCCACGCGCCGGACGATGGTCTTCTCCTCGACGCGGTTCGGGTATCCGATCTCGAGCTTCATGGCGAAGCGGTCGAGCTGCGCCTCTGCGAGGGGATACGTGCCGTGGAGCTCGACCGGGTTCTGCGTGGCGAGGACCATGAAGGGGTCCTCGAGACGGAACGTCTCGCCCGCGATGGTCACCTGCCGCTCCTCCATCGCCTCGAGCAGAGCCGCCTGCACCTTCGGCGGTGCGCGGTTGATCTCGTCGGCCAGAATGATGTTGGAGAAGATCGGACCCTTCTGGACCTTGAACTCGCTGGCGGCCAGGTCGTAGATGGGCGTGCCGACGATGTCGGTGGGAAGAAGGTCCGGCGTGAACTGGATCCGCCTGAAGTCCGTGTGGATCGCCTCGGCGAGCGTGCGGACCATGAGTGTCTTGGCCAGCCCGGGCAGCCCCTCGAGGAGGATGTGCCCTCCGGTGAGGAGCGCGACGAGCAGTCCTTCCACCGCCTCGTCCTGACCGACGATCCGCTCGTGTACCGCCCGTGCGACGGCGTCGAGCACCAAAGAACCTTCTTTGACTGCGCCCTGATCCACGGGCATCTCCGTCCGGAGTCAGCGGCCGGGCGGAGTACCCGGCGCAGGAAGCGCCACAATGTTCGGGAGTGGTGGGATCGACGCCAGAGGCCGTCTCACCTCGCCTAGCGGCTCTGGGCCCTCCACGCAGCCAGCACCTCACGCTCCTTCTCGGCGGTCACACCGGCGCGGAGGGCCTGCCGTCGCTCGAGTGGCCGGGAGAAGTGATACTCGAGCGTTGCCTCCGCCGTGTCAGAGAGGGACCGGAAGGTCAGCCCGGCCTCGATCTCGGGCGTGAGGTCGAAGCGCGCGAAGCCCTCGTTGCCGTTCGTGGGAGGGCGCCACACCGGCATCTCCGCGTAAGGGCGGATGCCGTGTCCGGCGAGAAAGGCCTCCGGTACCCAGGTGAAGGTCGTCTCGGCGGTGGTCACCGCGCGGATGCCGTAGAGCAGCTCCGCCATGGGGCGCGGCGTCCGCGGCCCGACGCAGTTGAACGCGCCCATGGTCTGGTCTTCGGCCAGACGCACCATGAACTCGGTGAAGTCGCGCACGTCGATGATCTGCACCGGATCGGTCCCGTCGCCCGGGGCGAGCACCTCTCCTCCACGGTGGATGCGGACGGGCCAGTAGCTGAAGCGGTCGGTCTCGTCGCCGGGTCCGATGATGAGGCCGGGACGCACGATCGTGGTCCGGCCCGGCATGACCCGCATGGCCGCGCGCTCGGACTCCGCCTTCCCCAGCCCGTACGGGAGGCTCTCCTGGCTCCGCGGGATCCCGGCGGTCTCGAACGTCCACGTCGGGGCGTCCGCCGTCATCGGCACGCGGCTCACGTCGGCGTAGGCCGACCGGGAAGAGACGAAGATGAACTGGTCGACCGAGTCCTTGAGGAAGTCGGCCGCCATCTCGACCCATCGCGGGTCGTTGGTGGCGTTGTCGATCACCACGTCCCACCGCCGGCCACGGAGCGACTCGTAGTCGCCGTTGCGGTCGCCGACGAGGTTCTCGAGGTAGGGGAACATCACCCGCCCGGATCCCCGGTTGAACAGGGTCACGTTGTGCCCGCGATCGAGCGCCGCTTTCACCTGGAATGGGCCGATGAAACCGGTGCCGCCGAGAATGAGGATCTCGAGACGTCGCGGTGCTTCCTGGCGACCGCGCGCGCGCGCCGAATCGATCGGGCCGGCGAAGTTGGGCGCTGCGGAGGCCGGCGTCACGCCGAGACCCAGGGCGCCGCCGGCCGCGGCCGACAGCTTCAGAAAGTCCTTCCGTGAAGTAGTCATCGGCTCAAAGTGCGTGGCGATCGGCTCTCCGGCCAGATCCCTGCATGCGTCGGAGCCGCGTCCAGGCTTGGCGCTGGCTGATCATCATGACCGGACACTCCGCCTGCTCCACGATCTGCTGGATGAGCGTGCTGAGCGCGGCGTGCTTTCGGGCCGAAGGACCCAGGCCGAGAATCAGCAGATCCACGTGACCCGTGCGCTCCACGATCCGCTCCACCACGCCCCCGGTTGCGAGCTCCGCGCGGGCGCGCCGACCCGCCTCGTCGGTGGCGAGTCTCCTGAGATCCGCGAGCGCCCGGTTCTTCGCCGGCGCCGGCGTCCCTTCAGGAAGCACGCCCAGGAACGTGACCTCGCGGGTCGCCGAGCGACCGAGGTTGGCCAGGAGTCGTGCCCGGGTCGGACTCTGCTCGTGTCCGCCGCGCGACGGCACGAGGATCGAGCGCACCGTTTCCGGGCGCCAGGTCGGGGGGGCACTCAGGATGACGACGTCGGCGTCCACCGTCGACAGCAGCTCCTGCAGCGGTTCGGTCGCGAGTGCGCCCTCGAGGCGACCCACACCCAGAAGGAGCGTTTCGCAGCTCACCGCCTCGGCCACCCTCGCGATCTCGTCGAGCGGGCGGTCGTGGAGGGTGATGAGCGCCTCCGGGCGCAGCTCCACTTCGAGCGCGGTGCGCAGCGCCCGGCCCAGGAGCGACTGCGCGTCGAGGATCTCCCGGGGCACGCTGTCCGTGGCCCCGTGACTGTCCCTGTCGGAGACCGCGGCTGCGGGGACGACCGGCACCGGGGGCGGCACGACCGAAAGGAGCTGCACCCGCGACACGTGAGGAGGGGCGATCGTGCGCGCCATGGTGACGAGCATGTCGGCGCTATCCGGGTTCGCGATGGGCACGAGGACCACGGGCTGGCGGCCGCGCAGGAGCATCATTTCCGGGTCACGACCCTCGGATGCGGCATCGACCGCGCGCGCCCGGGGCGCGAGGTACTGCGCATACAGTACGGCCCCGATGCTCAGCCAGAGCGCGGCGAGCACGCCCGCCGCCGGGACGGCGACGGCCTGATAGAGGCCGAGCGCGAGACAGATCGTGCCACCGATGACCGGCACGGCGGGGAACCACGGGGTCGCGAAGCCCGCCGGCGCGCCGGCGCGTCGGCGCGCCAGATAGCCGATCCCGTGGGTGACGGTGAAGCTGGCGAGGAAAATCAGGGAGGAGACCGCACCGGCCGCGGCCACGTCCGGAACCGCAAAGAGGACGAATCCGACCGTGACGGCCGTGAGCCGGATGGCCGCGATCGGCGGACCGCCGTCCTCGGGCGTGACGCTGAACTGTCTCGGCAGTGTCCGGTGCTGTGCCATCGTGAGCGCGAACCGCGAAGCCGCGAGGAGGTTCGCGTGCAGGGCGGAGAGCATCGACAGGAGCCCCGCGACGATCACGAGCCAGTAGCCGGTCGCACCCATGAAGTTGCGCGCGGCCGCAGCGACGAGGATCTCGGGGTCAGCGGCGGCCAGGTCGCCGATGGGCCGTCCCGGCGATCCGACGGCGACGATCACGAAGATGAACGGGAGATACACGGCGAGTGCCGCGCCGAGCGATGCGAACATCGCACGCGGCACGTTCCGGACCGGGTCACGGACCTCGCCGGCCACCGCCGCGATCAGGTCGAAGCCCTGCAGCGCGATGAAGGTGTACCCCATCGCCTGGGCGACGCCGGTGAACCCGTCGGAGTAGAACGGGCGGAAGCGATCGGCCAGCTCCGACGGCGACGGCGCCTCACCGACGAGTGAGACGAAGCCCGCGAAGATGAGGACCGAGAAAACGACGAGCTTGCCGACGGTCGCCCACTGCCCGTTCGAGCCTGCGGCGCGACTCAGGCTCCACGAGTAGAGTGCCACCGCGGCGCCCGCGTAGAGGAGGAGGGCGAAGCGTCCTCCGAGCCATGCGGGCGGGGTGGCTCCCGCGGCCCGGACCAGCTGCTCGAGGAAGGGCACGAGGAAGACGGCGAAGCCGAGCGCATACAGCACGGCAGCCACCACCGACGCGAACCAGACGACCCACCCCACCGCGAACGCGGCTTCGACCGTCAGTACGCGGCGTGCGTAAGTGTACGTCCCCCCCGACTGTGGAAATCGCGTGGCGAGTTCGGCGAAGGACGCGGCGGTCAGGAGGGCGACACCCCCGTTCAGCGCAAAGGCCAGGATGGCGCTGGGGCCGGTCGTCTGGAACGCCACGCCGGCCAGTGCGAGCACGCCGCCGCCCACGATGGCACCCACGCCGACGCCGGTCGCGCCGAGGAGCCCGAGCGTGCGCTGAGGGTGGGAGGTCTTCGCCATGCGTGGACGATACAATGAAGCGCGCGCGACGGAACGGGTCGCCCGGGGCCGGCTCGCACGGTCCGCTCCCTCGGGTGCGAAGCCCGGCCCGGGGGTGCTGCGGGGAGCCTCCGCGCGGGGCCGTCAGTCCACCACGTACGGAGGCGTGGGCGCGTCGGAGGGCGTGGGCTCCGCGCGACGCGACGTGCGTCTCTCCATCGCCGCGACCTCCTCCGCCCGGCCACCGAGGCCGAGAACTCCTCCGGCTACGACCGCCGGGCGGAGGAAGTCACGTCGCGACGTGGTCAAGAAATCGACCGCGTCGGTTCTGCGCTAATCACCCCTGCTGCTCATGAGCGACGTCTTGCGCAGGATGTCCTCGAACGCCGTCATGAACCTTCCCATCTCCTCCTCGGAGCCGATCGACACCCGGAGGTGATCGAGCATGGGCGGGAAGTCGCGGCCTACGGCGACGCCGCGCTCCCGGAACGCCTGGCGGATGGGCGCCACGGTGCGCCCGAGGTTCACCATGAAGAAGTTCGTCTCCGAGGGGAGGCTCTCGTAGCCGAGACCGGCGAGTTCGGCTCGTGCCTGCTCACGCCACTTCTTGTTGTGGGCGAGCATGCTCGAGGACGCCTCGGTGTCGTCCATGGCGGCGACGGCGCCCCAGCGCGCCAGGGCGTTGACGCTGCCCGTGGACCACGGCTGCATCTCGTCGATCATGTCCTCCGGCGCGATGGCGTAGCCGATCCGCATGGCGGCCATCCCGTAGATCTTCGAGAAGGTGCGGGCGATGACGACCCGGCGGCCCTGCCGCACGTACTCGATGGACTCCCGGTACGCGGGGTCCTCGACGAAGTGATGGTACGCTTCGTCGATGAGCACCGGGACATCCTCGGGGATGTTGTCGAGGAGGTACGCGATCTCGTCGGCGGTCATGCAGATGCCGGTGGGGTTGTTCGGGTTGCAGACGTAGACGAAACCGACGTCGCGGTAGTGACGGTTCGTGGCGTCGACCATCCGCTCCACGTTCTGCGTGTAGTCCGGCTCGAGCGGGAGGAGGATCGCGTCCGCGTCGATGCCGGCGGCGTGGGAGTAGACCTGGCCGTACGACGGCTCCACGCCGATGACCTTCTTTCCGGGAGCCAGGTAGGTGAGGCCCACCACCTCGAGGATCTCGCCTGAGCCGGCGCCCATGAGGATGTTCCCGCGATCGACGCCGTGCGAGGCCGCGATCCGCTCCTGGACGTTGTTGTCCGGATACCCGTAGCGCATGGAGTACTTGAACGCGTACGTCATCGCGTCGAGAGTCTTCGCGGACGGACCGAACGGGTTCTCGTTCGACGACAGATGCGCGAGCGCGTCGTACTCGTCGACCTGGGATTGCCAGGCCCGGAGCATCGGGGGGCCGCCGGGGATGCGCCGAACGCCGATCTCGGCTGCGCGCCGGATCTTCGCTTCCGCGATCTCGGGGGTGATGCCGAGGGTGCCGAGCGCCGCGGCTGCGGTCGCCCCTCCCACGAAGTGCCGGCGTGAGACCTTGCGATCGCTCATGATCGTGATTCCTCCTGTGGGCGGACGGCGCGGCGGTTCACTGGCCGCCGGTCAGAGCACCACAATTCGCCTCCGGCGCCCGATGCGCAACAGGGGCCCGGCGTGCGCCACGGTCCGCGCGTGCGTGCATGTTCAGGTAGCGCGCCATCGTCCCGAGTTGCTGGTTCGCGCACGAGGGATCCGCGGGCGCGTCACGCATCTCGAAGACCGCCTCGAGCTCCGTGTCCATCGGGGTGGGAAAGTCGAGGTCGACGACTTCGTAGACCGGCCCTCCCGACCGGATGACGGGGCCGGCTTGCGGACGCTGCTGGGCCGAGACCACTGCGGTGAGCGCGAGGGCGGAGGTCGTCGAACGCATGACTGTTTCCGGGGGGCTCGTGCCGTGTCTTGCGGTGGAGCGACGTGACGTGACGTGGCGACGGTGATGCCTCGGGCGGCATCCGGACAACCGCGGCGGGAATCCCCGCCCCCGCGCTCAGGGATGGCGAGCGTCGTGCGGGTGAGCGTGTCCGTGGTCGTGATCGTGGGTGTGATCGTGCCGCCCCTGGTGGAAGACCACGTGCACCAGGGATCCGCTGACGATGGCCTGGTACAGCTCGAAGCCCGGGTAGTGCGTGTCCCCGAGGAGTTCCGTGCCGATCAAGAAGCCGACCGCCGTGGCGATCATGACGGAGCCGACCGCCGCCGCGGCGGCCGGGATCCCGAAGCGGGGCCGGATGAGCCACCAGATGACCAGGCCAACGGGGATCCGATGGAGAAGGACGGCGAGCACGAACGGCAGCTCCACGCCGGCGTCCCCGGGCACGAGCGCCGTGCCCTCGAGTCCCGCGTGCAGCGCGATCCCCGAGAGGCCGACGACGAGGGCGAGGTCATCGGTCCTCTCGGCCAGGCCCACGGACGCTCGCTCGACGGCCGCCGGCAGGAGGAACCCCGCGGCCAGCGCGAGGAGGAGCGCCGGCCTGCCCTGGGCCCAGGCGTGTGGAAGAACCTGCCACGCGACGAGCGCCGGAACGGCCAGGTACACGAAGCCGTCGACGAAGCGGACGGCCGTGGGCCTCGGGTGGAGCTGGCGGTAGAGGATCGGCCCGAGGGCCGGTGCCAGGATCGCCGCGACGACCCAGATCATGTCCACCTGCGTCGGCTCAGCGGATCCCCACGATGCCCCGGACCGAATCCATGAGCTTATGCGAGTCCCATCCGATGCCGTGGCGGAAGACGATCGACACGTCGTGCAGGTCGCCTTCCGACTCGAGGTCCGCGTCGATCAGCACGAGGTCGGCCACCTTCCCGGCCTCCACCGTGCCGTACGCGTCGTCGATGCCCAGGACCCTGGCCCCGTTCAGGGACATGATCTGCACGACCTCCGGCGCCGTGAAGCCGGCCTCGAGCAGGAGCTCGTAGTTGCGCTGGTCGCCCAGCCCCGGCGGTGCCGCCCCGTACCCCGTCGGGTCGACCCCGGCGGCCAGCAGCCCGCCGGCCTCCACGAAGGCGCGTTCGTACTCCATCGCCTTCGCGAAGACCGCCGGGTCGATGGCGCCGCGTCCGGCCCGCCGGTCGAGTGCGATCGCGCGTACCTCCGCGGCGATCTCGGGCGCGAGCATCTCGTAGACGCGCTCGTCGATGGGCGGCCGTCCGGAGACCGAGATCTCGTACACCACGAGCGTGGACGTCATGGGAACGCCGTGGTCGATCATGTCGCGGAAGGTCGCCTGAACCTCCCGACCACGGACGTCCAGATCGGCGTAGCGGGCGCTGAAGCCGGAGGGGCAGTCGTCCGGCTGCTTCCCAGGATCGTACTCGCTGTTGGCGAACAGTCCGTGCTCGAGGTTGTCGATGCCGAGCGCGACCGCCTCGCGGTAGCCGACGGAGCACAGGTGGGCGGTGACCTTCACGCCGAGACTGTGCGCCTCGTCGATGGCGGCTCCGAGCTCGGCACGGGAGATCCACGTGTAAGCCTTGAACCAGCTTACCCCCTCCTCCGCCCAGTAGCGGACGACGCGACGAGCCTGCTCCGGGCTGGCCAGCTCGGTCATCGTCGCCGAGGTGCTCTGCTCGCCCGTGAGGTACGGTCCGGTGGCGAAGATGGCCGGCCCGATGGCGCGTCCCTCGTCGATCTCGCGCTTCAGATTGAGCTCGGCGTAGGGCTGCTGAGCGCCCGTGGTGCGGATCGTCGTGACGCCCGACGCGAGGTAGAGCCGGGGTCCGGACAGCGGGAGCTGCGCGGCCCGACCGTTGCCTCCCGTGTAATAGGAGTGGTTGTGCAGCCCGACGAGTCCCGGAATCACCGTCTGCCCCGATACGTCCATCGTGCGCACGCCCGCGGGGATCTCCACGGATCCGTCGGGGCCGACGGCGGTGATCCGGTCTCCGCGAATGACGATCGTCTGCCCCGAGCGTGCGGGCGCACCCGTCCCGTCGATCAGCTTCGCGCCGGTGAGCGCGACGTCGCCGCGCGAGGCGACGAATTCGTCGAATCGGTCCTGCCCCGCGGCCGGGGTGGGGCCCGCCACTGGAAGAGCGAGCGCCGCGGCGAGCAGCGCGACCAGGCAGGGGCGGGCTTCGGATCGTGCATTCCGGCGCGCGCCGGCGGCGGGACGATCGAGATGTTCACTCATCGGGACTTCCTTCGACGTCGAAGACGAACTTCATGCCGGACTCGAGGTGCTCCGCGATGTGGCAGTGCACCATCCAGCGACCCGGGTTGGAGAGTTCGAGGAGGATGTCGGTCGTGGAGCCCGTCGGCAACAGGACGGTGTCCTTCCACGCCATGTTCTCGTTGCGCACGCCGTTCTGTTCGATCACGAGGAATCTCTGTCCGTGGATGTGCAGCGGGTGCTGCATGGCGTGGAAGGCGGCGCGGTCGTTCGTCACCCGTATCTTCACCACGTCGCCCACGCGGAAGTGCCACGCGATGTCCGTGTTCTCCGCTCCCGTCGCCGGATCGCGCAGGAGCCATCCCACCTCCACTCCGCTCGTGGCCCAGTTCATCACGGGCATGGTGCCGGTCCACTCGACCGGATTGAAATAGACCCAGTCGAGGTTCATGGACTGCTCGATCGCCATCGGAAGACTGTCGACCTCGAGCGTGAGCACCAGCTCGCGGTCGGGCGGTGTCTCGAAGAGGTGACGGTACCGGTCGATGTCCGCGACGACGGTGTCGTGCGTGCGGAGGGTGGAGAAGTCGTGTGCGTGGGCGCCCGGGTCCGCCGGCGCCGCCGTCGGCGGGCCCGTGCCCGTTGGGCCGGGGGCCGGGCGGGCGGCAGAAACGGCCACGCGTCCCATCACCGCCGACTCCTCGAGGAAGAGCCCCTGCCGGTGGTTGATGCCCTGGACCCTGTTCGTGAGCGCCCAGGCGCCTCCGCTCGGGAAGAGCACCTCGACGACGTAGCGCTCCGCGGGCGCGAGCACGACGCTCTCGACCATCGACTCGCGCTCGAAGCGGCTCACGTCCGACGCGACGACCTTGACGGGCAGCGGCGCGCCGGACGGATCGTCCGTCGGGCGGAACGAGAGGTTGAACGTCCGCGTATTCGAGACGTTGGTGAAATGAAAGCGCACCACCTCGCCCGCCTCGACGTCGAGGCCGTACTCCGGCTCCCCGTTGGCCAGGAAGACGTTCCCGAAGCGTCCCATGAGCATGTAGTTCGCGGACTCCGCGCCGAACGGGACGACGTCGTCCTCGCCCAGGAGCAGATCGTCGAGCATGACGACCTCCTCGTGATCCACCGGGTTGTAGTAGCCGGTCTCGAGCGGATCGACCAGCATGTTACCCGCAAGGCCGAGCTCCTGCGTCACGTCCTCGCGATGATGTGGGTGGTACCAGTAGATGCCGGGGTCGGGGAAGTGGATCTGGTACCGGAACGACTCACCCGGCCGGACCGGATCCTGCGTCACCCCAGGCACGCCGTCGAAGCGGTTGTCGAGACGAAGTCCGTGCCAGTGCACGGCTGTCGGAAGCGGTGTGTCGTTCGTGAAGTTCACGAAGATCGTGGACGCCTCGCGCACGTGCAGCAGCGGACCGGGGATCTGCCCGTTGAAGCCCATCATGACGATCTCGCGGCCCTCGATCTCCTTCTTCACGAAGCCCGCCACGAGGTCCAGCGTGCCGCCGTCCGGAAGGACTACGGTCTGGCGGGGGGTCGCGGATGGCAGGGTTGCGGGCTCGGCAGTGCTCTCCCTTCCGGGTCGAAGCGGCGTGACCCGTGGCCGTGAGCCCATGACGCCGGGCAGCATCGGCACTCCCTCGTACATCGGCGGCATCGCCCAGGCGCCACCGCCCGTCGAGCCCATGTCGTGGGTGCCGTGCTCCATGCCCGGCGCCCGCTCGGCGGACGGCGCCATGGCCATGAGGTCGTGCGCCTCCATTCGGGAAGACGGTGAACGCCCGCGAACCACGAGCGGGCCGGAGCGCTCGGCCACGTCGGCCGACGCCTCGGCGGTGACCCAGAGGAGGTACTTGTTGAAGGCCACCTCGCCGAGCTCGTTGCGGCCCTCCCGCACCTCTCCGAGCCTCACCACGGGGTCCAGCTCGAGCGGCGTGGCCCATGCGACGTACGCCGCGTAGGGGCCGAGCGACGACGGGTCGGGCAGGCGGGCGAGCCATGCGACGAGCTCGTGGCGGTGCTCCCCGTCCGGCGTGACCGTGACGCCGAACGGGGACCACGGGCGCCTGAGCTCGACGAGCCCCGCGGCGTCACCTCCGCGCGTCGTCGAGAAGAGGTCGATGCAGTTCAGGTCGGACGCCGGACGAGCGGGGCTGGCGCCCGACCGAGCGGGTGCCGCGGCCTGCACCGAGAACATCGAGACCCCGGTCGCGAGCGGTCGGTCGGCGCACGTCTCGGATACGCCGGGGATCTGGGCGGATGCCGGGGTGACGCACGCGAAGGCGATCCACAGCGATCCGGCGAGCGCCGACGGGGCGCCGCGGTGGAGGCGGGTACGGGAGGAGTCGTGCATGTCCGTCACGATCGGGGTGCCGGGGCGCCGAGGCAACGCGGCGAGGCGAGTCGCGTCCCCGTCGGCGGGCCCTCACTGCGCCCGCACCCGCGCCACGACCGTCTTCCTGGCCGGTGTGGCGCACACCCCTGCGCGACCGGGGGAGCGTCGCCGGCCGGCGGCTCCATCCGCTTGACACCCGGTCGTGCGGAAGATGATTTTTAGGGACACCTAAAACTATTGCGTTGTTCGATGATCGACCCTGCCATCGCCCTGCTGGCGTTCGCCGGCGTGTCGACCCTCGTCGCGGCCGTTGCCTGGCCGCGACACGGGGTCGCGGCGCGCGTCCGCCGGTTTTCGCAGCTGAGCGAGCGCGTTCTACTGGAAGACGCGCTGAAGCACGTCTACATGCGGGAGCGGATGGGCGGGGAGTGCTCGCTCGAGAGCCTGGCAGGCCGGCTGGAGATCTCGGTTCACCGCGCCGCGGACCTGCTGTCGCGGCTGGCGGACGGCGGGCTGGTGCGCAATGAGGAGGCGGGACCTCGGCTGACCAACGAGGGCCGTGAGTCCGCCGTTCGCCTCGTGCGGACACACCGTCTCTGGGAGCGCTACCTCGCCGACCGGACGGGTCTGCCCGCGGGCGAGTGGCACGACCAGGCCGAGCGCATGGAGCACGCGCTCTCCGCCGAGGAAGTCGATCGACTGGCCGCGAGCCTCGGCCACCCCGCGTGGGACCCGCACGGAGATCCGATTCCGACCGCCGCCGGCGAGCTCCCGGCGGTCCGGGCGCTCTCGCTTGCCGGAGCGGCTCCGGGCACGACGGTCGAGGTCGTCCACCTCGAGGACGAGCCGCGGGAGATCTACGACGCCCTTCGGGCCGACGGGCTGAACCTCGGCGTGCGCCTCGACGTTCTGGGGCGGACCGATCGCGCCGTGACCGTTCACGCGGGCGGGACCGACTGGACGCTCGACAACGTGCTCGCGCGCAACGTGACGGTGCGGACCCTGGCGACGGGTGTCCGCGCCGATGCGCCGGTGCGCACGCTCGTCGACCTGGAGCCGGGCGAGCGCGCCCGCGTCGTCGGCATCTCGCCCGCCTGCCAGGGCGCGCAGCGGAGGCGCCTCCTCGATCTTGGCGTCGTTCGTGGCACGGTCGTGGAGGCGGCGCTCCGGAGTGCGACCGGCGATCCGGTCGCGTACCGGATCCGCGGCGCGCTCATCGCCCTGCGAACCGAGCAGGCTTCGTGGATCCGGATCGCGCCGTCGAAGGTCGCCGAGGACGTCGAGGGGGTCGCCTGATGCCCACGCTCGCCGGCGATCCGTGCGTCTCGTGCTCCCAGCACCGGGAGCGGAGCCTGGTGCGGCTCGGTCTCAGCCCCGACCGCTGGGACTACCTCATCGCCCTGGCGGGCAATCCCAACGTCGGAAAGAGCACCGTCTTCAACGCGCTCACCGGGCTTCGGCAGCATACCGGGAACTGGCCCGGGAAGACCGTGGTGCGCGCCGAAGGTGCGTTTGCACACGAAGGTCAGCGCGTGAAGGTGGTCGACCTGCCGGGTACGTACTCTCTCCAGGCCGGCAGCGTCGATGAAGAGGTCGCGCGTGACTTCGTTCTCTTCGGCCGCCCCGACGTCACCGTCGTCGTCGTCGACGCCACGCGGCTCGAACGGAACCTGAATCTCGTGCTCCAGATCCTGGAGATCACCGAGCGGGTCGTCGTGTTCCTGAACCTGATGGACGAGGCGCGCCGGCACGGGATCGCGATCGATGCCGCGCGACTCGAAGAAGAGCTCGGCGTGCCGGTCGTGCCCGGCAGCGCGCGGGACGGGACGGGGGTCGACGCCCTGCTCGCCGTGGCGCATGACGTCGCCCTTGGCGAGCGACGGCTGACGCCGCGCCGTCTGGAGCGGCACGCGCCGGACGTGGAGCGCGCCATCGAGGTGCTCGCGCCCATGGTGGAGGAGACGTTTCCGACCGTACCCAACGCGCGATGGGTCGCGCTCCGGCTGCTCAACGCCGACGAGGCGGTCCAGGAGGTCGTCCGCTCGGGCGAGCTGGGCCAGCTGCGCCATGATGCCTCCGGGGTGGAGCAGCTTCCCCCGCCGGACGCCGCGCGGGAGCGCCTGCTGGACGCGGCCATGAGGCTCCGATGGGAGCTGCCGCCCGACTTCCACGACATCGTCACCGAGCACCTCTACGCCGCGGCCGAGGAGATCGCCGTGAGGGCCCAGAAGCAGGGTCTGGCCAGGGCGGGCTTCACGTTCGACCGGAAGCTCGACGAGCTGCTCACCAGCCGCGTATTCGGCTTTCCTCTCATGCTCGCGATCCTCGCGGCCGTGTTCTGGCTGACCATCGAGGGCGCCAACGCGCCCTCGGCGATGCTGGCCACGCTCCTCATCGACAACGGACACGCCTGGCTGACGGGGATCGCGGCGTCCGTACCCATGCCGTGGTGGCTCTCGGGATTCCTGCTCGACGGCGTGTACCTCGCCACCGCGTGGGTCGTCAGCGTCATGCTGCCGCCGATGGCGATCTTCTTTCCCGTCTTCACCCTCCTCGAGGATTTCGGCTACCTGCCCCGGGTCGCCTTCAACCTCGACTCGATGTTCCGGAAGGCCGGGGCGCACGGGAAGCAGGCGCTGACCATGTGCATGGGGTTCGGGTGCAACGCCGCCGGCGTCGTCTCCACCCGTGTCATCGACAGCCCTCGCGAGCGGCTGATCGCGATCATCACGAACAACTTTTCGCTCTGCAACGGCCGGTGGCCGACACAGATCCTCATTGCGACGATCTTCATCGGCGCGCTCGCGCCGGCTCACCTCGGTGGCCTCGTGAGCGCGGCCGCGGTCGTCGGGATCGCGCTTCTGGGGATCGTGATGATGTTCCTGGCGTCGTGGATTCTTTCCAGGACCGTGCTCCGCGGCGAGGCGACCAGCTTCAGTCTGGAGCTTCCGCCCTACCGTCCACCGCGCATCCTCCAGACGCTGTACACCTCCCTCGTGGACAGGACGGCCATCGTGCTCTGGCGTGCGGTCGTCTTCGCCGCGCCGGCGGGCGCCGTCATCTGGCTGGTGTCCAACATCGACGTGGCGGGGACGAGTCTGGCCGGGCATGCGGTCGCGTGGCTCGACCCGCTCGGCCTGCTTCTCGGCCTGAACGGCGTGATCCTGCTCGCCTACGTGGTCGCGATCCCGGCCAACGAGATCGTGATCCCGACCGTGCTCATGCTCACCGTGCTCACCGGTGGGATCGCGGGAGGCGAGGGGGCGGGGGTGATGTTCGAGCTGGAGTCGGTCGCGGCGACCGGCGACCTGCTTCTCGCGGGTGGATGGACGCTGCTCACCGCCGTGAACCTCATGCTCTTCAGTCTGCTGCATAACCCCTGCTCCACGACGATCTACACGATCTACAAGGAGACGGGGAGCGCCCGCTGGACGGCGCTGGCGACGCTCATGCCCGTCGCGATGGGCGTGACCGTGTGCTTCCTGGTGGCGCAGGTCTGGAGGCTCCTCGCCGCTTAGGCCACCTTAACGGTTCTGCCGACCCCTCCACGTTCCGTTCCGCCGCCCTCCCGGAGGCTCGATGTTCGACACGCAGTCCATCGTGGACTTCGCGACCGCAGCGCTCGCGAAGTGGACCCCCAAGGTTGTCGCCGCTCTGGCGCTTCTCCTCCTCGGCTGGGCCTTCGCCGGGTGGGTCCGCAGGGTGGCGCGGCAGGGGCTCAAGAAGTCTCCGATCGACGACATTCTCATTCCGTTCCTCTCCGGGCTGATTCACGTCTCGGTCGTCGTGGTCGTCGCCGTGACCGCCATGGGCGTGCTGGGCATCAGCACGGCTTCGTTCGTGGCCGTGCTGGGTGCGGCCGGCCTCGCGATCGCGCTGGCCTTCCAGGGGACGTTCTCGAACTTCGCCGCCGGGATCATGCTCCTGACCTTCCGGCCGTTCAACGTCGGGGACTTCGTCGAGGTCGGCGGGGGATCGGGCAACGTTCAGGAGGTGGGCATCTTCAGTTGCGTCTTCAATACGGGCGACAACGTACAGATCCGCATTCCGAACTCGCAGATCTTCGGCGCGACGATCAAGAACTTCTCGGCGAACGATACGCGCCGCATCGATCTGGTCGTCGGAGTCTCGTACGGCGACGACCTCGGGGTGGCGGTGCGCACCTGCATGGACACGATCTCGGCCGATCCCCGTGTGCTCGCGGACCCGGCGCCCGTGGTGGCGGTGCACGAGCTCGCCGATTCATCGGTGAACCTCGTCGTCCGACCCTGGGTCAAGCGTGACGACTACTGGACGACACGGTGGGACCTGACCCGCGGACTCAAGGAGAACCTGGAGAACGCCGGCTGCTCGATCCCCTTCCCGCAGCGCGAAGTCCACACGTACCAACACAGGGCCTGAGCACGCGCCGGCACGGCTGACCGCTGCCGCTTTCGCGCGCGGGTGCCCTCGCTTACCTTGGTTGAGAGTCAATTTCATTCTCAAGCGCTCACGGAGGGTCGGCCGCCGGGAGCGCTTCGCAAAGGTCTCCACCGTGCAGGCACTGCCCGTCGTCGAGAAGCTGGTCCCCGACCCCGTTCGGGAGTTGCGGCTGGGGGACATTCCGCTGCGCCAGGAGGTCGAGCTCGTGAGCATCGACCTGCCGGCCGACCAGGCCGAGCCTCTCCTGGAGCGCGGCGTCCTGCCCGGCTGCCGGATCTGCCCCGTGCGTTCGTCACCGGGTGGCGATCCGATCGTCTCGATCGACGGCTCCCTGCTCGCGCTCCGGCGCGAGACGGCCGCCTGCCTCTGCGTCCGGATCCTGTCGAGCCTCCAGGACGTCGCCTGACGCGGCTTCACGGCCGTGGATGAGCTCCTCCCCGCCTCGCGGGTCACTCCGGACGATCCCGCGGGCCCTCCGGGCCCCGATGGGGTCCCGGTTTCCGCCGTACCGACCCCGCTTGTCGCGCTCGTCGGCCCTCCGAACTCGGGCAAGACGACGCTCTTCAACCAGCTCACGGGTCTCCGCCAGAAGGTCGCGAATTATCCCGGCGTGACCGTGGAAAAGCACGTCGGCCGAGTGAAGCTCGGCGGGGGACGCGAGCTCGACCTGGTCGATCTGCCCGGCGTCCACGGCTTCTCGGCCCGCACGCTGGACGAGCGCGTGACCAAGAACGTACTCGAGGGGAAGGTGCCCGGCATCCGCTCCCCCGACGCGCTCGTGCTGATCGTCGACTCCACGCGTCTCGAGAACCAGCTCATGCTCGTCGAGCCCGTGCTCGAGATCGGGCTCCCGACGCTCCTCGTCCTCAACATGTCCGACGAGCTGGAGGAGCGCGGTGGAAGGGTGGACGACGGGCCGCTCGCCACCAGGCTCGGCGTCGAGATCGTGCGCACCAGCGCGCGCACGGGGCAGGGCGTCGAAGCGGTTCGCGCCTACCTGGAGTCGGTCGAGGCGGTGCCCGGCGGCGTCGAGCCCGTCGAGCGCAACCTGACGAACGTGAAGGCCGGCACTGCACTGCCCGTGGTGGATGCGTTCGCGGCCCGCCGCCGCCTCGTTCGGGAGGTCGTAGACGAGGCCGGCTTCGTGCCGCCCGGGCCCTCGGCCATGAGCGAGCGCCTCGACGCGCTGTTCCTGCATCGCTTCCTGGGTCCGCTCGTCTTCCTCGCGGTCGTGCTCCTGGTCTTCCAGTCGATCTTCACATGGGCGGTCCCGCTCATGGATGCCATCGACCTGATGATCGTGACCTCGGGTGAATGGCTGGCGACGACGCTGCCGGACAGCTGGTTCCGCTCGCTCCTCGTCGACGGCGTGTGGGCGGGCGTGGGCTCCGTGATCATCTTCCTTCCCCAGATCCTCATCCTCTTCCTCTTCCTGGGTATTCTGGAGGATTCGGGATACATGGCGCGCGCCGCGGTGATCGCTGACCGGATGATGTACCGGGTCGGCCTGCAGGGGCGGGCCTTCCTTCCGTTGCTGTCGGGGTACGCGTGCGCCGTTCCCGCCATCCTCGCGGCCCGAACGATCGACGACGAGCGCGACCGTCTCGCGACGATCTTCGTGACGCCCTTCATGACGTGCTCCGCGCGCCTGCCGGTGTACGCGCTCCTGATCGCGGCCTTCATCCCTGACGAGCCGCTCCTGGGGCCCGTCGTGGGCAAACGCGCGGCGGTCCTGCTCGGCCTCTATGGCCTCGGCATCGTCGCCGCGGTCGGCACGGCGTTCCTGCTCAAGCGGACGCTCCTGAAGGCCCGGCCCACGTCGTTCCTGATGGAGCTGCCCCCCTATCGCATCCCGGCCCCGCGAACGCTTGCCCTGCGCCTGCTGGACCGGAGCAAAATCTTCCTGCGGCGCGCGGGGCGGGTCATCTTCGCCGTCACGGTCGTGCTGTGGACGCTCACGCAGTTCCCGCGCTCGGAGGGGGGGGCTCCGGAGATGGACGAGAGCGCCCTCGGGAGGATCGGGCACGTCATCGAGCCCGTCATCGAGCCCCTCGGGTTCGACTGGCGGATCGGGGTGGGCCTGGTAACGTCCCTCGCGGCCCGCGAGGTGATCGTGGGGACGCTGGGAACGATCTACGGCGTCGAGACCGCGGACGAGGATCCCGAGGCACTTCAGGAGCTGCTCCGCCGGGACCTCGAACCCGGCGCGGCGGTGGGTCTGCTTGTCTTCTTCGCGTTCGCGCTCCAGTGCATGTCGACCGTGGCCGTCATGAGGCGCGAGTCGGGCGGATGGAAGTGGCCGGCGCTGCAGTTCACGTACATGCTCCTGCTGGGTTATGCGGGGGCGTTCGTCGCGTACCGGGTCTTCTGACGTCGTGACGTCCGAGCATCGCTTCGTCGCCACCGGATCGGCCGGCGAGGTCTCGGCCGTCCTCGTCCGCCCCGCGGATGCGTGGTGCGCCTTCGTCTTCGGCCACGGTGCGGGCGCGGGCATGCGGCACGCCTTCATGGAGGCGTGCGCGACGCGCTTCGCCGAACGCGGCGTCGCGACCTTCCGCTACCACTTTCCGTACATGGAGCGTGGCCGTGGCGGCCCGGACCGCGCGCCCGTGCTGTCGGAGACCGTGCGGTCGGCGGTGAGCGAGGCGGCCCGCGTCGCGCCGGATCTGCCCCTGTTCGCGGGCGGCAAGTCGATGGGCGGCCGCATGACCTCGACCGCCGCCGCGGATGCCCCGCTCCCTGGGGTGCGCGGTCTCGCCTTCCTCGGATTTCCGCTCCACGCGGCGGGCCGCGACTCGGCCGAACGGGGGGCGCACCTGCGGGACGTGGGCCTGCCGACGCTCTTCATGCAGGGCACGCGCGACGGCCTGGCCAACCTGGATCTGCTGCGACCGCTTCTCGCCGATATCGTCCCGCGCCCCACGCTTCACGTGGTCGAGGGCGCCGACCACGGCTTCCACGTGCTGAAGCGCTCGGGGCGCAGCGATGACGACGTGCTCGACGAGCTGGCCGCCACCTTCGCCGTATGGGCACGGGGCTTCGCGTGAGAGGGGCGGGCGAGGCCCGTGGTCGAACCCCCCACGGACCGGTCCAGCCGTCAGCGGACCGCACCGTCCGGGTGTCGTACAGGTTGAAGTTCCATGCCCGGACGGGCATTCTCACCGTCCATCGACGATCGAACGGAGCTACCGAATCATGAGCCGTATCCCGTTGGACATTCCCTGCCGGGCCGCCGCCGTGGCGGCCGGGCTCTTCTTCGCCGCCGCGGCCCTGCCGGCCTCGCCGTCGTCGGCCCTCGAGGCGCAGGAAGAAGTGTCGAGTGTCGAGCGCACCTTCTCGCACATGGCCTACCGCAACGTCGGTCCATCCCGGGGCGGGCGCGTCACCGCGGTCGCCGGTCATCCGGCGCATCCGTTCACCTTCTACATGGGCGCCACGGGTGGCGGCGTGTGGAAGACCGAGGACTACGGGACGACGTGGCGGCCGATTTCGGACGGGTACTTCGAGACCGGTTCCATCGGTTCGATCCGTGTCGCTCCGTCCGACGCCGACGTCGTCTACGTGGGCACGGGGTCCGACGGCATCCGGTCGAACGTGATCATCGGGCGGGGCCTCTACTACTCCGGCGACGCCGGGGGGACGTGGGAGCGTCGAGGTCTCGTGGAGATGGGTCAGCTCGGGGCCGTCGAGGTGCATCCCGACAACCCCGACGTCGCGTATGTCGCGGCGCTCGGAAACCCCTGGGCGACCTCCGCCGAGCGCGGGGTCTACCGCACGCGCGACGCGGGCCGCTCGTGGGAGCAGGTGCTCTTCGCATCTGACTCGGTCGGCGCGGTCGATCTCGAGATCAACCCGGGCAACCCGGACGAGCTCTACGCGGCCATGTGGATGGGCCGTCGCCAGCCCTGGACGATCCTGTCCGGAATGGAGGCCTCGGCCGAGGAGAACGGGATCTGGAAGTCGACGGACGGTGGCGACACGTGGCGGATCGTGCGCGACGGGCTTCCCTCCGGCCTGATCGGAAAGATCGACCTCGCCGTGTCGGCCGACATGCCGAATCGCGTGTACGCGCTCGTCGAGGCCCCGGAGCCCGAACAGGGGCTCTACCGCTCCGACGACTTCGGCGAGAGCTGGGAGCTGGTCAGCACCCAGAGCGGCATCATGAACCGGCCTTTCTACTACACGAACGTGACCGCCGATCCGACGGACGGGGACCATCTCTACGTCGACAACGAGGGCCGCTTCGAGTCGACGGACGGAGGGCGCACCTTCCGGCGTGTCTCCACGCCGCACGGTGACAACCACGACACGTGGATCAACCCGGACAACCCCCTCATCCAGGTCCAGTCGAACGACGGTGGTGCGAACGTCACGCTCGACGGCGGACGGACCTGGTCGACGCAGTTCAACCAGCCGACCGCGGAGCTCTATTCGGTCGATCTCGACGACCAGTTCCCCTACTGGCTCTACTCCGGACAGCAGGACAACACGACGATTCGCGTGCCCAGCAATCCGCCGGGCACCGGCTCGGAGGGCGGGCACCAGGGCAACTGGCAGGCGGTCGGCGGGTGCGAGACCGGACCTGCGGTGCCCAAGCCCGGTGACCCTTCGATCGTCTACTCGAACTGCAAGGGCCGCTTCGGGCGCTACAGCCAGAACACCGGTCAGGAGAAGCAGTACTACGTCGGCTTCGAGAACCTCTACGGTGCGAACCCGGCGGACCTGAACTACCGCTTCCAGCGCGTCTCGCCCATCGAGGTGTCTCCGCACGATCCGGGCATCGTCTACCACGGGTCGCAGTTCGTCCACAAGACGACGGACGAGGGTGTGACGTGGGAGCGCATCAGCCCCGACCTCACCGCCTTCCGCCCGGAGCGCCAGATGGCGTCGGGAAGCCCGATCACCCGCGACATCACGGGCGAGGAGCACTACTCGGTCATCTACGCGATCGAGGAATCGCCCGTGACTCCGGGCGTGATCTGGTCGGGCTCCAACGACGGTCTCATCCAGGTGACGAGGGACGGCGGCCGGACCTGGACGGATGTGACGCCCCCGGACATGCCGGCCGAGGGTCGCATGCAGACGCTCGAGCCGTCGCCGCACGATGCGGGCAAGGCGTACTTCGCCTACTACCGCACCCTGCTCGGTGATCTCACGCCGTTCATCTACCGGACGGACGACTACGGGCAGAGCTGGACGCTTCTCACGCCGGGTGACAACGGGATCCCGTCGCACCATGCGACCCGCGCAGTTCGCGAAGACCCGGTCCGAGAGGGCCTCCTGTACGCCGGAACGGAGTTCGGGATGTTCGTGTCGTTCGACGACGGGGTGAGCTGGGAGAAGTTCCAGTTCAACTTGCCGCGCACGCCCATCACCGACATCCGCGTGAAGGAGGGCGACCTGGTCCTCGCGACCATGGGCCGTGCCTTCTGGATCATGGACAACCTCTCGCCCCTCCGGCAGGCCGACGAGGCCATGGCCGCGGGCGGTGCCTTCTTCTTCCAGCCCGAGGACGCCTACCGCCTGCGGGGCGGCGGATTCGGTGGATTCGGCGGCGGCACACCCGATCAGCCGCAGTATTCGCGGCCGGGCGCGGAGCTGGACTACATGCTTCCGGGTGGTGTGCGTTCCGTGAAGCTGGAGATCCTGGATGCCGCGGGCGGGACGGTGCGTTCGTTCGAAAGCTCCGGTCCGGGGCGGACCACGGAGCGTGCGCAGGAGATGCGCGCTCCGTTCCTGCGGGAGCGCGGCGCCGCCGCGCCGACGCTGGACGAGGGTCTCAACCGCTTCGTGTGGGACCTCATGGTGCCGGGTCCGAGCGGCTCGTCGCGGGGCGGTCCGATGGTGGTGCCCGGCTCGTTTTCCGCCCGCCTGACCGTGGATTCGGGGTCGGGCCTCTCGGTGCTCGAGCGCTCGTTCGACGTACTCGTGGATCCGCGGGTCGCCGACGATGGGGTGACCCTCGCCGACATGCAGGCGCAGTTCGACCTCGGCATGGAGATCCTCGCCGCCATCGAGGACGCCGACGCCACCATCGAGCGGCTCGAGAACGCCCAGGAGCGGGCGGCGGAGGGCTCGAACGTGGCGAAGGAACTCGAGGAGATCGAGCGGGCGCTGCTGACCGACGAGACGATCTCGAACTATCCGCAGCCGATGCTGCGTGATCAGATGAACTATCTGTATTCGAACTCCCAGAGCGCGGACCAGGAGCCCGGGGCCGACATGTACACCCGGCTCGAGGAGCTCGTGACGGAGCTCGAGCAGCACAAGGAGCGGCTGCAGAGACTGATCCGCATGGTGACCCAGTAATGGGTGACCGGGCCCGCTGGGATTCCGTTCCGCCTCCAGCGGCGGGGCCGAAGACGGCTTCGGGGAATCTCGGCGGGCCCGGTCGACACCGTGCGGCCGCGTGCCGCCGCAACGAGGGCTCGGGGGCGTAGCGTGGCCCGATGAAGGTCGTCCTGTTCGGCGGGACGGGGATGATCGGGTCGGGGGCGCTGATCGAGTGCCTGGACCATCCGGACGTCGAGAAGGTTCTGGTGGTGGGGCGGCGGACATGCGGCGTCGTGCACGAGAAGGTCGAGGAGCTGATTCACGCCGACTTCCTCGACTATGCGGAGGTCCTCGACTGCCTGCGCGGATACGATGCGTGCCTCTTCTGTCTCGGCGTGTCCGCGGCAGGCATGTCCGAGGCGGACTACGCTCGTTTTACCCACGACTTCGCCATGGCGGCGGCCCGCGCGCTGCGAGAGGTGAACCCCCGGATCGCGTTCTGCTACATCTCGGCCACGGGTGCGGACAGCGCGGAGAAGAGCCGCATCATGTGGGCCCGGGTCCGGGGACGACTCGAGAATCACCTGCTCGCCATGACGGAGGGCCCGGTCTGGATCTTCCGCCCGGGGTACATCCAGCCGATGAAGGGCGTCACGTCGCGCACGAAGCTCTACAACGCGATCTACCGCGTGCTCGGGCCGCTTTACCCGCTGCTCGACCGGGTCGCGCCGGACCACATCACCTCGACCGATCGCCTCGGGCTCGCGCTGATCCGGGCGGCGCGGGAAGGCGCGCCGCGTGCGCACCTGGAGAACCGGGACATCAACGCGCTCGCCGAGGCGGAAGCGGCCCGGCTCGGTTGAGCCCCCTCGCTCGGCTCAGCCGCCTACCCGGCTTCGCACCGAATCTTCCGCGAGGACCTCGTCGAGGGTCGCCGCGAGTCGTTCGGCGTCCTTCTGACCGAACGTCATGGGCGGCTTGATCTTGATGACGTTGTGGTCGGGCCCGTCCGTGCTGAGCAGGACCCCGAGCTCGGCGGCCCGGTCCGCGACGTAGCGGGCGATGTCGGGCGCGGGCGTCCTCCGCGCCCGGTCGCGCACGAACTCGATCCCCAGGAAGAGGCCCCGCCCCCGCACGTCACCGATGCACTCGTGGCGCATGGCGAGCGAGGCGAGGTTCGCCTTGAGCGTGCCGCCGACCACCGCGGCGTGCTCCTGCAGGCGGTCGTCCTCCACGATGTCGAGGACCGCCAGCCCGATGGCCGCGGAGACCGGGTTGCCGCCGAAGGTGCTGAAGAACTCCATCCCGTTCGCGAACGACGCGGCGATCTCGCGCGTCGTGATCACCGCGCCGATGGGATGCCCGTTCCCGATGGGCTTGCCGAGCGTGACGATGTCGGGAACGACGCCCTCGATCTCGAAGCCCCACATGTGGCTGCCCACGCGGCCGAAGCCGATCTGAACCTCGTCGGCGATGCACAGCGCGCCGGCCGCCCGCGCGTGACGACACGCTGCCGCGAGATATCCGCTCGGCGGCTCGATCTGACCGCCGCACGACAGTATGGCCTCGGCGATGAACGCCGCCGGCCTGTGATCCGAGGCCGCGAGTTCGGCGAACGCGGAGCGAACGTGGCCGGCGTAGCGGTCGGCCCGATCCGTGACGTCGCGGCCGTAGCGGCCACGGTACTCGTCGGGCATCGGAGCGGTCCGGACCCAGGGTGGCGCACCGGTCCCGCCTGGGCTCGCGTGCTTGTAATGGCTGACGTCGATGAGACTCTGCGTGTGTCCGTGATATCCGCCCTCCAGGGCCACGATACCCGTCCCGCCGGTGTGGGCGCGTGCCATCCGCAGGGCCAGCTCGTTGGCCTCCGACCCTGACGTGACGAAGAAACAGACCGACAGTGGGTCGGGGAAAAGAGCCGCGAGACGTTCGGCCCACGTCACGACCCGCTCGTGCAGGTAGCGGGTGTTGGTGTTCAGCAGACCCATCTGCCGCTGGCCGGCGCGGACCACGTGCGGGTGCTCGTGTCCGACGTGCGCCACGTTGTTGACGCAGTCGAGCCAGGCGCGGCCCCGGGGGTCGTAGAGATACGTGCCGAGGCCGCGAACGATGTGCAGCGGCTCGGCATACGAGAGGCTCAGGTTGGCACCGAATGCGGCGCGGCGACGCTCCAGGGGGTCCGCCGGCTCGACGTAGGTCGTCTGGCCGGGGAGGCGGAGCACGAGATTGGGATCGGGGGAGAACGACGCCCAGATGTCGCGCTCGCGTGGCAGTGCGACCCCCGGGAACTGACCCTCGTGACCGAGTAGGTCCGTCAGGACCTGGAAGTGCAGATGCGGGGGCCAGTCGCCGTTCTCCGGGCTTGGCCCGACGCGCGCGATCGACTGCCCGGCCTCGACCTCGGCACCCTCGGCGAGTCCCTCCACGGACGCGCGCTCCAGGTGGCCGTAGAGCGTCCAGAACGGCCCGTCCGGACCGTCGTGCTCGAGGATCACCGTCGGGCCGTAGTCCAGTCGGGCCCCGTTGTCGCGGACCGACTTCACCCGACCCGCCATCGGCGCCCGCACCTCGGCGCCCGGCTGGTCGAAGAGGTCGATGCCCAGGTGGATGGTACGCCGTTCCCGGGGGTCGCCGGCGCGGCCGCGGAAGAGATCCGTTAGATAGAAGGCGCGAGGCTCCAGATAGCGCCCGATCCCCAGGCTGGCGCCCTCGTCCTCCATGTGCCGGAAGACGCGACGGGTGAAGCTCCCGGTGTCCTCGGTGTCGCGACCGGTCAGCTCCGGACTCGCCACGCTCAGGTCGAGGACGACGAGCTCCTCGTCCGATGCCGGGCGCTCCATGACCGGTGCGAACTTCTGCTTGCCGAGCCACGCCACGAGTGCCGGCGCGCGGGGCGATGCCGGCAGCCCGCAGGCGTCGCGGATGACGCCCTCGGCGAAGCGCACCGGGATCTCGTCGAGTCGACGGATCACGTCCCACGCGGGTCGCTCGGAGACCGTCAGGTACGGGTCCACCGTGCCGGACTGGTGCTGTCGCCAGCGGGCGATGCTGACGCTCGCCCCGAGGCGGGCCCGGGTGAGCGCCCAGACGACGTCGACCTCGTCGGTGCTGAGGGGCGTGCGCCGATGAAAGCCGCGAGCGACGGCGGCGGCCGCCATCAGGGGGTCGGCCGTACCCAGGATCGCGTACGCGATGGCGATCCCGAGATCGAATACGCGGGGTGCCGAGTGTGCGTCGCCCAGGTCGATGATGCCCGTGATGCGGCGCGGACCCTGGCCCGGTGGCGAGACGAGCACGTTGTGGTCGTTGATGTCGCCGTGAATGACCTGGGAGCCCAGTCCGAGGAAGTCCGGCTCGCGCTCGGTCCACGCCTGGTGCACCGATCGGATGAGGGAGAGCTCCTCACCTCCGAAGAGGTCGAAGCAGCGCTCCATCACCAAGCCCGAGCGCCCCAGCGCCCAGTCGAAGTCGATGCGCGCCGGCGGATGATCGGGGTAGGCGCCGAGGGCGCTGTCGAGCTCGGCCACCCGACGCCCGAGGTCCTCCAGGAGTGGCAGGGAGCGCGGTCGTGTGTCGGCGAAGAGCCCGCCCTCGAGGTATTCGACCAGCCGGATGCGGTGCGCACGGCCCCCTGCGTCGACGTACCTGGCGACCCACTCGCCGGAGGTCGTCGGCACGACGTCCGGCGCGAAGCCTTCGGTCAGGCGGGCGAGGTGCCGCGTGAGATCCACCTCGATGTGGAGGATCTCGTCGACCTCGTCCGGGGAGCTGGCCTTCACGACGTACCGACGGCCGTCGGTCGCGTCCAGACGAAAGTTCAGGTCACGCTCGCCCGGCAGGGGCGAGAGGCTTCCGTCCAGGCCGTAATGCTCACGGACGGCGGCGAGGGCGTCGGCCGCGTTTAGCTCGGGTCTGCTGAGAATCTTGATCATTGAGGGTAAAGCTGGCCGGCCGCGGCCCGGTGACAACCCTACGGCGTCGGTTCTCCTGGTTCCTGGCCCACCAGGATCGTCCAGGTCGTGTCCCGCACGAACGAGGCGCCCGGCCCCCAGCGCGCGAGCATCTCGGCCAGGAGAGAGGTGTTCGACGAGTGGAGCACGATCGCGCCCAGGGGTCGGACGGAGGGAATCATCTCCCGTGCCACGGAAGCGGGCGGAGCGTCGCCGGGGAGGCCGGAGGGCGTCGTCGCCGGGGCCTCCAGGAATTCGACGACGGACAGCGTGCGCCACTCGAGGGCGTAGCCGGGGAAGGTGAGCGCCGAGTCGCCCGCGTACACCCCTCCGAGCTCGGGTGGCGCCAGCCCCGCGCGTGTCGCGGTGGGCCATGCGCCCCCGCGGGCCCGAGCGTCGAGGGCGTGGCCGTGCAGCGCCTCCACGCCCGCGACCGCGCGCTCCACGAGGCCGCGGAAGGCAAGGGCCCTCAGCGTGGGTCCCACGGAGACGCCCACGAGGACGAAGGCGGCCATGACGACCATGGAGTCGGCGGCCGTGAGCCTCCGCCGGATCACGGGTGCCTCCGCGCGTGGCTCACGCGCCGTTCCAGGGCGAGAGCCAGCTTCGGACGAGCGCATCGAATTCGGGCGCGGGCGCTGCCGAGTCGAAGATGACCGGCTCGCCGTCCGGTCTGTATGCGACGAGCTGGTAGACCCGGTTGCCCGAGCGCAGGTATCGGACGCCGTCGAACGGAGCCCCCGCTTCCTCGAGGGACACCGGGAGCCGGTCCTCTGTCACCCGGAATGCCTCGATCTGCTGCGCCTGCAGCAGAAGCGTGACGCGCAGGCCCGTGAGCGCATCCCGCTCGGTCAGTGTCGAAGGGGGATCCGGCACCACGATCCCGGGCGGCCACACGCCGACCATGAGCGCGACGAAGAGGAGTGTGCCCGCGACGCCTGCCTTGATGCCCGTATCGCGCCGCACGGCGGCAGGCACGCGGTAGATGGCCTCCTGCATCTCGACTTGGGCCATGGTCGCCGCAATGAGCCGGTCGCGATCCTGGTCGGACGTGTTCGCGCCGAGTTCGACCACCCGCTCACCCGGCATCACGAAGCCCTGCGACCGCATTTCCGAGAGGGCGAGGAGCGCGTCCGCGCTGAGCTTCGGTCGGGGGTCGCCCGCCCGGAGGCGCTCACCATCGGGCTGCGCCGGCTTCGCGGCCTCGGTGCCGGCGTCGGGCCTCCCGCCGTCGGGCGCCTCGCCGTCGGTACGGGATTCACCGGCGTGTGCCCGCTTCGATCCCCTGGATTGCCTTCTCTTTCGGGCCAAGGATCTCTCCGGAGTCGATGCGTCGGGCCAACAGTACGCCGTCGGCTCCGGGCGGGACAACGCCCGCGTCAGTCGCGGACGAGCTTCCGGTACTTGAGGCGGTGCGGCTGCAGCGCCTCATCGCCGAGGCGGCGCTGCTTGTCCTCTTCGTATTCGTGGAAGTTGCCTTCGAACCAGACCACCTTCGAGTCACCCTCGAACGCGAGCATGTGCGTGCACACGCGATCGAGGAACCAGCGGTCGTGGGAGATGACGAGCACGCATCCCGCGTAGTCGAGGATCGCGTTCTCGAGCGCGCGCAGCGTGTCGACGTCGAGGTCGTTGGTCGGCTCGTCGAGGAGCATCACGTTGCCGCCGGACTTCAGGAGCTTCGCGAGGTGCAGGCGGTTCCGCTCCCCGCCGGACAGCACCCCGACCTTCTTCTGCTGGTCGGCGCCGCGGAAGTTGAACCACGAAAGGTAGGCGCGAGGGTTCACTTCGGCGCGCCCGAACTGGAGCACGTCCAGTCCGCCGCTCACCTCCTCGAAGACCGTCTTCTCTCCGGCGAGCTGCTCGCGCGACTGGTCCACGTAGGAGAGCTGCACGGTCTGGCCGAGCTCCATTTTGCCCGAGTCCGGCTGCTCCTGTCCTACGATCATGCGGAAGAGCGTCGTCTTTCCGGCGCCGTTGCCGCCGATGATGCCGACCACCGCCCCCGGGGGCACGTCGAACGAGAGGTCGTCGATGAGCAGGCGATCACCGTATCCCTTGGAGACGTGGTCCGCCTTGATGACGACGTTGCCGAGCCTCGGCCCCTTGGGGATGAGGATCTCGGCGGTCCGCACCTGCTCCCGCTCGTCGGCGGCGAGCAGCTCCTCGTACGCGTTGATGCGCGCCTTTCCCTTCGCCTGCCGGGCCCGGGGCGACATCCGGATCCAATCGAGCTCGCGCTCGAGCGTCTTCTGGCGGGCCGACTCGGACTTCTCCTCCTGTCGGAGGCGCTCCTGCTTCTGCTCGAGCCACGAGGAGTAGTTGCCCTTCCACGGGATGCCCTGGCCGCGGTCGAGCTCCAGGATCCACTGGGCGACGTTGTCCAGGAAGTACCGATCGTGCGTGATGGCGACGATGGTGCCCGGAAACTCGGCGAGGTGATGCTCCAGCCAGCCGACCGACTCGGCATCGAGATGGTTCGTAGGCTCGTCCAGCAGGAGCATGTCGGGCTGCTCGAGAAGGATGCGGCAGAGCGCCACGCGGCGCTTCTCGCCACCCGAGAGCGTGTCGACGTCGGCGTCCCCCGGGGGCAGACGCAGCGCGTCCATGGCGATCTCCACTCTCCGGTCGAGCTCCCAGGCGCCCGAGGCGTCGATGCGGTCCTGCAGCTTCGCCTGCTCCTCGATGAGCGCGTTCATCTCCTCGTCGGTGGTCACCTCGCCGAACTTCAGGTTCACCTCCTCGAAGCGCTTCAGGAGGTCACGCGTCTCCGCGACGGCGAGCTCCACGTTGCCCCGCACGTCGAGGCTGGAGTCGAGCTCCGGTTCCTGCGGCAGGTACCCGATCCGGGTGCCCTTGGCGGCCCACGCCTCTCCGAGGAAGTCCGTGTCGATGCCCGCCATGATCCGGAGCAGCGAGCTCTTTCCGGACCCGTTCGGGCCCACGACGCCGATCTTGGCGCCGGGGTAGAACGAGAGGTTGATGTTCTTGAGGATCTCCCGCTTGGGCGGGACGATCTTCGAGAGGCGGTGCATGTGGTAGATGAACTGCGGACCGGACATCGGAGGGTTGCTCGAGGGTGGGGACATGGGCGGCTGCGAGGCGTCGCGCCGCCCGCACCACCGGCTTCGACGGCTGTGGCCGCGTGTCGGGGCCGTGGTGCGGCCGAGAATCTAACCGCTTCCCGCCGCCGATCGGAGGGGCGTGCTCCGACCGGCGGCCGGCCCGCGTCAGCCCGGTCCGTCGGGTGCCGGGTTCGCGGGTCGCCCCCGCCGGAGGAGGCCTCCGTCCGGTATCAGCGACCTCCCGGCCCCGTGCCTCCGCGGGCCAGCGCCCGGTAGTACTCCTCGACCAGCCGGCGATACCCGTCGGGCACGTCGTCGCCGCCGGTGAGCGTGGCCCTGCGGTCGCTCTCCCCCTCGACCTCGCGTCGAAGTCCGAACTCGAGGCGCTTCAACCGGTTCAGCATGTCGTCGTGCAGCGTCGCGAGGGCCTCGGGGTCGGCGAAGAGATCGTCGTCCTGGAAGCGCTGGAGCGTCTGCAGAATCGCGTCGAGGTCCTGGGTCGAGCGGTTGGCTTCGCGGAGGTCTCCGCGCAGCTCCTGGACCTGGCTCGCGCGCTCGCGGAACTCGCTCTGATACTGGCGGATCTCCTCGGGGGAGAAGTCGCGCGGGCCCCCTCGGGTCGCGCCCCCGAAAGGCGAGCCGGCGTACCGGTCGCCGACGAGGCCGTCGCCCCCGCCTCCGCCGCCCTGACGGTCCATGGTCCCGGCCCGGCCCTGCTGGCCTGCCTGACCCTGTTGACCGGCCTGGCCCTGCTGACCGGTCTGGCCCTGCTGACCAGTCTGGCCCTGCTGACCCGGTTGACCACTCTGGCCTTCCTGGCTCTCGCCCCGCTGACCTTCCTCGCCCTCCTCACCGGCTTGACCACGCGCGTCGAGGCGGCGCTCCATCGCTTCCATCCCGCGCACGAGGTCTCTCGTTTCGTCGAGCGCCTCGCGCATGGGGTTCTCGGCAGTCTGCGTCGACGCATCGCGCGCCTGCTCGAGCTGGTCGCGTAGCGACTGGAGATCCCCTTCGATCTGGAGCTCCATCGTCACCGCCGATTCGGGATCCCACTGCTCGATGGTCCCGCGCGTATACTGGAGCTTCTCTTTGAGTTTCGACTCCCCGATCTGCTTCGCGGCTTCCTGGAGCCGGCGTGCCGCCTCGGGATTGTCCGCCTGGCCGGCGCTTGCCGCATCGAAGAGCCCGCGCTCGAGCTCCGCGACGGCGTCGTTCATCTGCTCCTTCTGTTCGCGAAGCCGGTCGATGTCCCGCTGCCGCTCCGGACCGCGCTCTCGCGGAAGGTCGCGTACGTCTGAGATCATCTCTCGCTGCTGCCGCTGAAGCTCCTCGACGTTGGCGATCGCCTGCTCGGCGTCGCGCCGCGAGCGTTCCGAGCGGGCGCTCTGAAGCTGACGCTGCGCGTCTTCGAGACGCCGTAACGCCGAGCTCGCCTCGGCGCTCGACTGCGAACCGGACGACGCGGCGGACTGACGCATCGCCTCGGCGGCCTGCTGGAGCTGTCGTGCGGTCTGCTCCAGCTCGCGGTTGTCCATCTCACGGGCGAGCCGCTGGAGCTCCCGCGCGGCCTCCTCGGTCTGCTCCGCGAGTTCTCGCTGCGCGTCGCCGCCACCCGCGCCGCCACCCTGGTTCTGGGCTGCCCGGCGCTGCTGCCGCTCGGCCATCTGCTCCTGCCGGCGAGCGAGCTCCCTGAGCTCCTCGAGGAGCTCGTCGACCTGGTTGTCCGCTTGCTGCTGCTGACCGCGCTGAACCGTCTCGTACTGGTTCTTGAGCTTGTCGAGCTCGAGCTCGAAGAGATCGGCCAGATCGTCGGCCGCCTGCTGTCCGCCGCCTCCGCCGCCTCCGCCGCTCTCCTGCTGCTGCACGTAGCTCTCGTACGTCTCCTCGGCCTGCTGCAGGTAGCGCAGGGCCTCCTGCTCGTCGGGGAGCGCGTCGCGTAGCTCCTCCGAGCCGAGCTTCGCCTGGGCGCGCTCCATGGCCTCGAACGCCTTGGGAAGAATGGCCGACACGTCGCGGAAGCCCGGGTCGGTCTGGGTCAGCCCGCGGTTCTGCATGCGCTGGAGCAGCGTCGTGACCTGGTCCTTGAGCCGCCCCTGCGCGAGGGCGACGCTCACGACGTTCTCGCTGAATTCCTCTCCGGCGTAGGTGTCGCGCTGACGGATGAGGTTGAAGGTGGCCGCGATGATCTGACGTTGGGTCTCCGACAGCGCGGTCTCGGCGCCCTGGCCGCCCCCGCCGCCGCCCCCGCCGCCCTGCTGCTCCGCCTGGCGATACGCGCGATCGAAGGGGCGCACGTTCAGGAAGTAGATGTCGCTGGTGACGACACGGTTCGTTCCCGCCGAGCGGTTGTCACGCGCGATCGCGTAATAGGAGACGAGGTCGCCGACCTCGAGGTCCCACTCCTCGAGGAAGAGCGTGTGACCGGCCGAGACCTCCCGCAAAGGCGATCCCCCCGCGCGGAACACGGTCACGGTGTCCTCCTCGCCTCCGTTTACGGAGTAGACGAGACGCACGTCCCCGATCCCGTAGTCGTCGTCGGCGCGCATCTCGAGGTACACCTCCTCGATCGCCGACGCGGGCATGTCCCGTCCGGGGCGCGAGAAGCTGACGGACGGCTCGAGATCGGTGAGGACGTCGATGCGGTACTCGGGCGAGGCGGGTACGAGCTCCTCGTTGTCGACACGCGCGAGCTCGATGGCGTAGAAGCTCGCGTCGCCCACGGTGAATCGTGCGGTGAGCGTTCCGTCGTCCCGGAGGGTGAGATCGCCGGCGGGCTCGCCGTCGATCAAGAGGACGCCGCCGGGGGTGATCATGGTAGGCTCGATCGCGAGCTCGACGACGGTGCCGCGCAGGGCCGCGACGTCGCCCCCGTCCTCGACGGTGCGGGGCTGCAGCCCGGTGTAGCCGGGGAAGTTGTACGTCAGGTCGATTCGATCGACGTACGGCAGATCGGCCACGTCAATGGAGAACGTCGGGGAGCGGATGCCCGTCGCCTCGACGAAATACTCGGTGGGCTCGTTCACGCTGAGCAGAAGAACCTCGAAGCCCCCCTCGAGCGCCCGCAGCATGCTCAGGCGCTGGAAGGACTGCTCGGACTCGCCTTTCATGAAGATCGACGCATCCGCGGATTCGAAGCCGCCCAGCGCCGCGGTGACCATCTGGTCGGTTCCGCGCGCGATGGTGACGTCACCGGGCTGCACCGCCACCGAATACGGGTTCACGTCGGCCGCATCGGTGGCCGGCCGGAGCAGCGCGCCGAGGCCGTAGCGCAGGTGTTCCGGGCCGAGGAGTGTCGCGGACAGCGCGAGCACCACGATCGCGGTGAGTGCCCCGGCGAAGCGGTAGAGTCCGCTCTGCTCGACCCGCCGGCCGTACTGCACCGAACGCGCGCGCTCCAGGGCGATCTCGCTCACGCGGCGGGTCAGGTCGGGCGAGGCCGTGCGGGACCCTTCGTCGAGGACGCTGGTGATCGCGTACTCGAGCGACGGCTCATGCTCTTCCAGATACAGCGCGACCTGCGCGTCCGTGACCTTGCGCAGCAGGGGGCGCACCAGGAACCAGCCGATCGAGCCCGCGACGGTGCTCCACGTCAGGACGCGAAGCCAGAGGACGGCTTGGGGTGCGAAGCGCAGGCGCTCCAGCGTGATGGCGGAGAGGAAGGCGACGGCCGCGGTGACCGCAACGACCTGCACCAGTCCCCGAAGCGCGAGGCGCGCGCGCCAGCGCCAGCGAACGCCTCGCACCACGTCCTCGATGCGATTCCGGGTCTGACGCCTCTCCGAATCCCTCATGTCCGCCTCCTTGTGCGGCGATGCACCCAACCTACGCCGGGTGCGACGCCACCCGCCATCGTCGGAGGTCGAGTGTGTTTCGACCCCGGTTGCATTCCTGCCCCTAGACCGCGGCTGCCCGTGCGGCGCCGTCCGTCCGGCGCGACACCCAGTTCGACAGCGCCGTCTCCGCCGCGAAGAGCGCCAGCGCGAGCAGGAGGAGCCACCGCCACACGCCCTGACGCCGCTCCTGGTCCTCGCGACCGAGCGCAGCCGGCTCGCCCAGGCGTGGTCCGGCGCCGGGGCCGGCCGTCGGGGCCTCGATCTGGAGCGCGAGCTCCGCCGCGTCGATCCGCGTCAGGTTCGACTCTTCCAGATCCACGTTCACGGCGATCACGAACGGGCGATCCGGCTCGGAGCCCGGCTGACGGACGGTGTAGAATCCGTGCTCGTCGAGTGGCAGATAGCGCGGCCCTTCCGTGGCGGGAAGGGCGGTCGTCTCTCCGGACGGCCGCAGCGCGACCTGCTCGAGTCCCTCCGCGAGCCCGGCGGCCTCGGAGGAGACCAGTCCCGCCGTTTCCAGCGCGGTGGGGTCGGCGAGGTCGACCACCTGGCCGGTCACGAACCAGGGCACCGGCTCGGCGCGTCCACCCAGGTACTCGGTGAGCCGGTGAACGAACGGGAGGTAGACGGGCTGAAGCGCCAGGTCGTTCCAGAAGGCGTCGAGCGACGACGTCCACACCAGCAGGCGACCCCGCCCGATGCGTCGTTCCACGAGGGCGGGGGAGCCGTCGTCGTAACGGGCGAGCACGGCCGCGGAGTCCGAGGCCTCGAACCGGCGGGCGCGGAAGAAGCGGGCGCCCGTGAAGTCTCCGCTGCGGGGTCCGGAGAAGATCTCGAACACCGGGTGATCGTAGTCGAGGTAGCCGAGGCGTCCGCCCCGGCCCTCGATCCGGTCGTCCGCGGCGCCGAGGGTGCCCGGGAGCATGTCCGCGGCGGAAGCGGGCCACGTACCGTCCTGTCCCATCGCCACGAGCACGCCGCCGCCCTCCGAGACGAAGTCTCGGATCCGTTCGGCGGAGGCGCCGTCGATCTGTGCGTCGTTGAGGAATACCGCCTGCACGCCCTCGAGATCGACCGGACGCACCGCCGCACCGCGCCGCGCCCGCACGTCGAAACGCCCGTCTTCCGTGATCTCGAGCGCACCGCGCAGGTACAGGCTCACCTCGCCCGCGGCGCGGTCTCCCTCGAAGGCGAGCACGCCCAGCGACGAACCGGGCGACAGTACGAAGTGGTGCGAATCGTCGGCGGAGAGCGCGTCGGGGGAAAGGCGCACCGTGCCGCGCGTGTGCGGCTGGGAGAGCGTGAACGGCTGGAAGGTCACGGCCGTTGCGGCGTCCGGTTCGAGCGTCACGGCTCGGCTCTGGATCTCCTGGCCGTCGATCTCAAGCGCGACGGAGGTCTCGCGAGGCTCGGTCCCACCGCGTCGGACGACCCGCGCGGTGGCGGTGATCCGCTCGCGACCACCGACGATCTGACGGGGGAGCACGACGTCCGAAACGAGGGCGTTGTCCACGGTTGCGCCGTCGCCGAGTGGCACGGTCACGACGGACGAGCCCGCGGGGAGGCGAACGCCCTCGTCGCCGCTCCATCCGTTTCGCTGGAAGTCGCTGACGAGGTACACCTCGCCCGTCGGGAGCGTGGATTCCTCCAGAATGGTCTGGGCCACCTTCAGCGCTGGGCCGTACCGCGTGGCTTCCGACGAAACGGTGACCGTGTCCACTGCGCCGCGCAGCCGCAGCCGGTCCGAGCTCGAGCGCGCGACGACGCGCGCGCCGCGCGAGAAGGTCACGAGCGACGCGCGGTCGAGCGGGCCCATGCCGTCGAAGATCCGACGGGCCTCGTCGCGTGCCTGCTCCATCTGGTCCGCGATCGCCATGCTGTACGACTGGTCGACGAGCACCACGATCTCGCGCGGGCCACCCGAGCCGATGCCGCCCGAGCCGCTGCGGTCCAGAAACGGGCGCGCGAACGCGATGGCCACCAGCGCGAGCGCGAGCGCCCGCAGCGACAGGAGGAACCAGTGCTGGATGCGGCGCCGACGCTGCTCCTGGTACGGGATCTTCTGCAGGAACATGAGCGACGGAAAATGCACCACGTTCCTTCGCTGCCGCCGCGTGAGGTGCACCACGATCGGCACGACGACGCCCGCCATGCCGAGCAGGAAGAGGGGGATGAGAAAACCGAGACTCATCGCTTCCTGCTCAGTCGCTCGCGCGCGAGGAGATACTGGAAGAGCGCCACGTCGAGCGGCCTCGACGTGTCGAGAAGCGTGTAATCGATGCGGTGATCCGTGAACCGCTTCTTGAGGGCCGCGAGATGCGCGTCGACCATCCGCAGATAGTCTTCGCGCAACTTGCCCGGAATCACCGGGATCTGCTCACCCGTTTCCAGATCCTCGAAGCCCGACGCCTCGTCGAACGGAAAGCTCAGCTCGTACGGGTCCATGACGTGGAAGACGATCACGTCGTGGCCGCGTGCCCGGAGAGGACCGACGGCGCCGAGCACCGCGTCGGGGTCCTCGTAGAAGTCGGAGATGACCACAAGGATACCCTTGCGGCCCAGCAGCTCGGTGACGTTGAGGAGCGGCTCGTCCAGACGACCGGGCCGTCCGGCCTGCGCCCGATCGAGCGTGTGCAGAATCGTGTCCAGGTGTTTCATGGACGGCGGCACGTAGTCCACGATCTCGTGGTCGAACGTGACCAGCCCCACGCGGTCGCGCTGCCTGCTCGAGAAGTACGAAAGGCACGCGGCCAGGTAGCGCGCGTAGTCGAGCTTGGTGAGCGAGTGACTCCCGTAGCTCATCGATGCCGAGAGATCGAGGAGCACCGAGAAGTTCGCGTTGGTGTCCGCCTCGAAAAGCTTGATGTAGTAGCGGTCCGTGCGCGCGTAGAGGCGCCAGTCGATGCGCCGGATGTCGTCGCCGGGATCGTACGGACGGTGCTCGGCGAAGTCCGTGCTGAAGCCGAGGTAGGGGGACCGGTGCAGTCCGGTCAGGAAGCCGTCCACGACGGTGCGCGCAAGCAGCTCGAGGTTCCCGATGCGCCCGAGTACGGCAGGGTCGAGAAATTGCGCGCCGGCTGCGGCGGTACGGGTACGTAGCGTGGACAAGCGGAGCGCTCCCTACATGCCCGAGGTGGGCACTCGGGTATGCTCGAGCAGCATCTTCACGAGCTCCGACGAGGTCTTGCCCTCGGACTCCGCGTGGAAGTTGGTGAGGACGCGGTGGCGCAGGACCGGCTGAGCGAGCGCCTGGATGTCGTCGAACGTCACGTGGTACCGGCCCAGGGTGAGTGCGCGCGCCTTCGCGCCGAGAACGAGGTACTGCGCCGCGCGCGGCGAGGCGCCGTAGGCGACCCACTTCTTCACGAAGTCCGGGCTGTCGGGGCCCGGGCGCGTCGTGCGCACGAGGCCCACGGCATACCGAAGCACGGACTCGGACACCGGGACCCGGCGAACGAGCTCCTTGAACGCGATGAGGTCGGGGCCCGTGACCGCGTGGCTGAACACGGGGTTCAGGTTGCCGGTGGTCGAGCGGATGACCTCGAGCTCCTCGTCCTCGCCGAGGTGTTCGATGGCGATCTCGAACATGAAACGGTCGAGCTGCGCCTCGGGCAGCGGGTACGTGCCCTCGAGCTCGATCGGGTTCTGCGTGGCGAAGACGTAGAACGGCTCGTCGAGCGTGTAGGTGCGGCCCTGCACGGTGACCCGGTGCTCCTGCATGGCCTCGAGCAGCGCCGCCTGCGTCTTGGGCGGTGTGCGGTTGATCTCGTCGGCCAGGATGATGTTGGCGAACACGGGGCCCGGAGCGAAAACCATCGACCGGGTGCCCGTCGCGGCGTCCTCCTGGATGATGTCCGTACCCGTGATGTCGGACGGCATCAGGTCGGGCGTGAACTGGATGCGCGAGAACCTTAGGTCGACCACCTGCGCGATCGAGTGGATGAGAAGGGTCTTGGCGAGTCCGGGCACGCCGATGATCAGCGAGTTGCCACCCACGAAGAGCGAGAGCAGGACCTGGTCGATGACCTCCTCCTGCCCGATGATCAGCTTGCGAAGCTCGCCGATCATCTGCTCGCGCCCGCTCTTCAACCGGTCGGCCAGCGCGACGTCGTTCGCGTCGTCCAGTCGTACGGTACCGATCGCGTCGTCAGCCAAGGTGTCTCTCCGTTGCCATGGGGCCGGGCGTGCCGGCGGTTGATGTCGTTGCCGTCGAGCGGTGGGCCTGCCGGCCCGTCGTATCCATCAGTGCGTGAGGGCGTACACCACGTAGTTGACTCCGAGCTTGTACGCCTCGTTCGCCAGATCGATCGGGTAGTACCCGTAGTCCGAGAACTCCCAGTATTCGGCCATGTCATTGTTCGCGTTGATCATGACCATGATGCGCCGTTCCGGGTCGTTGTCCTCGTAGATGCCGTACCAGAGCGGAGGATATCCGCCATAGGGCGGCACGACCTCGCTCGGGCTGATGCGAAAGAACGAATCGAAGATGTCGTCGCTTTCAGCCACCGGGAGCAGCGCATGATCCGGCAGGGCCCGCTTCAGGTGGAACGCCAGATTGTCGAGCTCGTACGGTCCGCGAAAGTCGTCGACGATCAGGAACCCTCCCTTGAGGAGGTACGCACCCAGGGCCTCGGCCTCCTCGTCGGTCGGGTTCCAGGCGCCAACCTCGACGATGTAGGAGACAGGATGCAGGGAGAGATCGGGGTCGTCGAAGGCCACCACGTTGCTCGCGGTGCGGTGGGTGCGGACGAAGGTGGTCTCGCGCAGGATCGCGAGGAAGTTGTAGTCGGCGCGCGGATAGTCGTGCGCCCACATGGCGCCGCCCCGGCCGCCCCTCCGGCGTCCGAATCCGCCGAAGCTTCCCTGACCGCCCGGGGAGAAGCGGACGCGCGCGAAGTGGTACTGCCCGTCGTACGGCGCGTTCGGGTCCTGGGCGCCCCGCGTCGCCCGCGGGGCGTCGTGCGGAATCGTCGGTCGCGTTCCGTCCGGGGCGGACCGCAGCAGGGCTGCGCCTCCCGCGGTCGAGAGCATGGCCACGAGCACGAGCACGGAGCGCGACGCGATCACGACCCTGCGCCCCGGATGACGAGGAGGAGCTCGAGAGCCTCGTCGTAGTTCGGTGCGATCTCCAGGGCGTGCATGACCGAGCGGCGGGCTGCAGCGCCGTCGCCGGCCTCGTGCTGGGCCACGGCGAGACGATAGAGCGCCTCGGCGCGATCCGCCGGGTCGAGCGCCACGATCGCCGCCCGCTCCCGGACGGTCGCGTGAAGGTCTCCGAGCTCCGCTCGGAGGCTTGCGAGTCGCTCGTGCAGCCGGATCTCGTACGGCCAGATGAGGACGGCCTGGTCGAGGAGTTCCGCGCTCTCCTCCTTCCGCCCCAGCTCCTCGAGAAGGTCGGCCTGGAGCAGACGCGCTTCGTACGTCGACTCGGACAGCGCGTTGAGGCGCCCGAGCGCGGCCGCGGCGAGCTCCGGCTCTCCACGATCCCGGTGGATGAGCGCCAGGAACCAGTAGGGGCTGTCCGCCCCGCTCAGTTCCGGGAAGATGCGTAGCGCCGCCCGGAAGTGCTCCTCGGCCTCGTCACGATCGCCGTCGCGGTAGAGCACGGCGCCGAGGCGCAGCCGCGTGAGGAGATCGCCCGGGTGCCGTCGCGCGAACGCGCGGAGCGTTTCGACGTCCGCGTCGGGGCCCGGGGAGTCTCCCACCTTCGCGAGGCCGGCGAGGGGCCCTCGGAAGCGCGTCCGGAACCAGTCGTCGAAGGTGTCGTCGAACTCCTCGACGTCGACGCCGAGCACGCTCGTGAAGAGCTCCGGCGTGGAGCGGCCGTCCCGGTATCCATCGAGCATCCGACGGATGGCGTCGAATCCCCAGGTGTCCTCGACGAGCTGGAAGACCAGTGAACCCTGGTAGTACGAGAATACGACCTGCTCCGGGTAGTCGGGGCGCATGAAGCCGTCGTTGAGCTCGCTGACCTTCTTGAGGCGCCCGTCGCGGAAGGCCTGGAGGAAGGCGAGGGACGGCTGATGTCCCCACCCCGCGCGCGCCTTGCGCTGCTCGTGCACGGCAAGCCCCTCGGAGAACCAGCGCGGCACGCGGTTGTCCGAAGCCGCCAGGTGGAATGTGTGGGCGAGCTCGTGCCAGAAGACCGACGCCCAGTTGTAGGCGCCGAGCTGCCGGGCCGAAGGCGAGTCCATGACCACGACGCGTCCGAAGCTCACCCCCAGGGCGCCGAACCCCGCCTCGCCCAGGGTGCGCACGGAAAAATCCGCGGAGTTCGGAAAGAGCTCGGCCCGCACCGGCAGCTGGGGCTCCACGCCGTAGCGCCGTGAGAGGCTGTCGTACGCTTCCTCGGCGATGGGCGCGAGGTACCCCTCGAGAAGATCCGCTTCCGCTCCGAAGAGGAAGAGCTCGAAGTGCTCCGTTCGGCGGGGGTCGTAGCGGACGAAGGTGTCGAGCAGGTCGAGGCTGTTCTTGAACCAGGGGTTGTAGGGGTCACCCGCGAATGCGCGTTCCAGGCTCGCGCGACCCTCGGCGATCTGTCCGAGGCGAAGCTGGTTGAGACCGAGCTGGCCCCAGCCTTCCCAGGAGAGGGAGTCGAGCGTGACCGCGGCGCGGGCGCGTTCCACTCCCTGCGCGTACCGCCGGGTCTCGACCGAGAGCTCGGCGAGGGTGATGTCCATCTCGGACCAGACCGGGTTCAGCGCGAGCACCTGGGCCCGCGCTCGCTCGAACTCCGCGCGATTCCCCTCGAGCATCCGGGCGCCCGCGAGGATGGCGAGCGCGGGGAGCGACACCGGGTTGACCGCGAGCCCGCGCTCGGCCTCGGTCCGGGCGTCGGCGTACGACTCGGCCGCGAGATGACGCCGCGCCCGAAGGACGCGCGCGCCCACGTGGCGCCCGTCGATCTCGAGGAGCCTGTCGATGGTAGGGCCCGCCTCGGACGACCCGTCGAAGAGGAGTGACTCCGCCATCACGAAGAGCGCTCCGGGATGATTCGGATTCGCGTCGAGGACCGGTTCGAGCTCGGCCTTCGCCGACGGGCTGTCGTAGCGGTCGAGGAAGAGCGCCGCGGCGCGGACCTTCGGCTCGGCCCACGTCGGGTCGGCGCGCGCCGCCTCGTCGAACGCCCGCAGCGCGTCCTGGAAGAGGTTCGGGTCGCGGCGGGCCAGGTAGGTGACCGCCCGGCCCACGGCCACGAGGTCCGGTCCGCTCAGGTTGCCGGCCGCGGCGTTGTAGACGTCGATGAAGCGATCGAAGCGCCGCATGGCCTCGTCCACGCGTCCGCGCGTGAACGCCAGCTCGGCGAGGTTCGCCTCGGCGGTCAGGCGCCACGGTCCGTTGGCCTCCGCCGCCAGCGCGAACGAACGCTCGGCTTCGTCGAGTTGGCCGACGCGGAGCAGTGCCTCCCCGGTCGCGTTCGCGACCGGAGCCACGTCGGGGGCCGCGCGGCCCGCCTCCACGGCCTCCTCGTACGCGCCCGTCGCCAGGAGCGCCTCCATGAGATCGATGCGGGGCTGAGCGGCCTCGGGCCGGGCGCGCACCAGATCCCGGTAGAGGCCGACGGCCTCGTCGTAGGCGCCGGCGCGGAGCGCCGAGCGCGCGGCATCGGCGTTCTGCGCGGCCACCCCGGACGCGAGCGTGGCCCACGCCACGACGACGGCCGCGCACGCGCGCGGCCCGGCGCGCGAACGGCAGGGGGGAGGCCCCCGGTGCCGGACGAAGGCGCAGAACGTCACGCCCCGCCTCCCTCGATCGCCCGGATCTCGCGGTTCTTGAGTGCCAGCTCGACCAGGATCGGCTCGAGGGCGTCCAGGTACTCGTCCTCTCCCATCTGGCCCCGCCGGGCGCGGAGCCCGTCGATGCGCGCCTGGATGGTGGCGCGCTCCTCGTACAGACGCGCGAGCTCCGGGTCGTCGGGGACCTGGCCGGCCGTGCCGGAGACCCCGCCGAGGTGGAAGGTCGCGGCGAGCGGCCCGTCGGGACCGTCGAGCCCCGCGTCGTGGCTCGCCTCTCCGTCTCCGTTGTCGTCGAGGACCGCGGTCTCGGTGAGGAGCTCGTTCTCGTTCTCGTAGAGTCGCTCGACCTCGCGCCTCGTGAAGAGGAACGCCTCGAGCAGGGACACACGGTCGTCCTTGTCCATGTCCGCGTCCTCGCCGGCCACGGCCGCCGCGAAGAAGTGGCCGAACTCGGTGGCGTTGAGCTGCCGCTCGGTGCGCGTCGCGGCCACCAGGATGCGGTTCGGCCCGGAGAGGGGGGCGATGAAGCCCCCGCTCGCGGAGCCCGTGTGCACCAGGGCGATCGTCTGGGTCGGAAACGCGCGAAGCGCCATTTCCAGATCGTCAGGGGTGAGATCCGGGCCCGGCAGGTTGAGCTGGACCCCTCCGCCGCTCGCCGTCCCGTGCCCGATCAGGACGAGGAAGAGCCGGTCCATGGCTCCGGCGCGCCGGGCGATGGCGCCCAGCACGGCCAGCACGTTGTCACGTGTGGAGCGGTCGGCGACGATGGCCGGGTCGACCTCGACCCGCTCGCCGAGGTAGGTGACGTTCTCGGCGGGGAGACCGTGCCGATCCAGCAGCGCGCTGCGGATGGTGGACGCCTCCGCGTGGAAGCTGTCCCGGTATTCGGCGGAGCCGCCCAGTCCGGTGACGATGACCGCGTGGGTGCGCCCCTGGCCCGCCGCGGGCGCGGCAAGCAGGCACAGCGTCGCGACCGCGAGGGCCGCCCACGGGACGAAGGCCGGGGGTGACGTCACGAGGCATCGGCCCTTCATACGAGGCCCCGGAGGCGACGGTAGCCCCATTCCGCGCCCATGAGCAGCAGTATGAGGAAGAAGAGGGCCGGCATGTCCCACAGGTCGTGCTCCTCGACCAGGGTCACGCCGCCGCCGCTGATGGTGATGTCCTCGGGGAGCGTTGCGACCTCTTCCGGCGTGTAGAATCGTCCCCCCGTGTCGTCGGCGATTCGACGCAGCAGCGCGGTGCGCCGTCCGGCCTCGAAGTACTCGTCGTCGCTGGGCGCGGCGTGGATCCAGGTGCGGTCTCCGCCCACGCGCACACCGTCGCGGTCCGCGAAGAGCTCGACCTCCCAGTCACCGAGCTCGTCGGGTCGAAAGTCGACGGTGTACTCCCCGTCGGTCTCCACCGTCCACTCCGCCGGCATGTCGGTGACGACGCCCGTCGGGGAGGTGACGCGGGCCATGACCGCAGCGTCGTTAACCTCGATGTACGTCGAGTCGCTCACGGAGCCGAGGACGCGCACCGTTTCCCCCGGCTCGACGCGCTCCTGGTCCGTGGACACCCGGGTCGAGGTGGGCACACCGTCGATGAGCCAGCGGAGCATCTGCTGCCAGAACGACTCGTGGCTCCGGTCCTCCAGAGCGGGCACCATCTGCCAGATCCAGGTGTCCTGCGCGGTGAGCGCGATCGCCTTGCCGCGCCCGTAACGCTGGAAGGACAGCACGACCTGGTCGCGTCCGCCAAGCACCGGCGTGCCCGTCAGGAGCGTGGTCGCGCCGGGCCGTACCTCGTGCACCGGGTTGACCACGGTGAGGGGCGGCAGCGAGTCCCAGCGCGCCCGGAGCTGAGTGAGGTCCGCGTCGAGCTGGACGGCGGGGTGCGCCAGGCCGGCCGGCGTCGGCCCGACCGCGACCTCCTGGAAGTAGCCTCCCTCCACGGTGACCGGGTCACCGAGGACCACGGGCATGACTTCCTCGACCGGGGTTCCGGCCCACCCACCTTCGGCGAAGGCCGCGTGGCCGCCGAGGAAGAGGAGGCCGCCGCCGCGCTCCGACACGAAGTCGGCGATCATCTGCAGCTGGTCGAAGGTGAAGAAGGAAGCTTCCACGCTGCCGAGCACGAGCCCCCGGTACCGGTACAGCTCCTCTCGACTGGTGGGAAATCCGAACGCGAGTTCGGTGCTGTCGTCGACGGAGAGCCTCAGAAACTTGCTCTCGGCCGTGCGCTGCAGGAGCACCAGCTGGAGGTTCTCGTCGTCCTCCACCGCACGGCGCATGAAGCTCACCTCGTACCGCGGTTCGCCCTCGAAATAGAGGACTTTTTCCCGCTCGCCGCGCACGTCGATCCACGCGGTCCGCCGGTTGTTGCGCTCCACGCGCTCCCCGGGCTGCGCAGGGATCCGGAAGTCGATGCGTCGCGAGCCCTCGCGTTCGAGCTGGAAAGCGATGCGCACCACGACGGGCTCGCCGTCGGGTCCGAGGGTGACGGTCTCCTCGGCGAGGATCCGCGTCGCGTCTTCCACCAGAAGGGGGATCTCCCGCTGACCGATCCCGTTCTGCGTTACGACGACGTCGACCATGAGCGTCGACCCCTGCAGCACCGCGCGCGGGAGTTCGACACGACCGAGCTCGACGTCCGGCTCGATCACCTCGTCCCCTACGCCGACCGTGAACACCGGGACTCCGGCGGCCTGCAGGGGCACGAGCGCCTCGGTCACGGGCCGGTCGTCGGTGTCGGCGCCGTCCGAGACGACGACGAGTCCCGAAAGGGGGAGTCCGGCCAGCTCCTGGCGGGCGGCGTCGAGTGCGCGCGCCACGTTGGTGTGCGTGCCGTCGAAGGTCAGCTCATCGAGCCCGTCGAAGCGGGTCGCGACGTCCGAAAAGCGGAAGAAGCGGAGGACGAAGCGTTCCTGGAGGCGGGCGAGCAGGTCGCTCTCCTCCGGCGTGAACGCCTGCGCCACGAAGTCCGCGCGAGCGCTGCCGTCCTGATTCTCGAGACCCATGCTGCGCGAGTCGTCGACGAGCACGCCGACGAAATTCTGCTGCGGCACGACGGTGGAGAGCACGAGCGTGGGCTGCATCAGACAAAAGACGAGGAGGCCGAGCAGCGCCACGCGCAGCCCCGCCATGACCCCGCGATCGGCCACCGTGCTCCTGCCGCGTGCGATCGTGTAGGTGGCCACCGCACTCGCAGCGACGACGCCGGCGATGCCGAGCCCGAGGCGGAGCGACGTCGGCGCGCCGAACGCCAGATCGCCCTGCTCGAAGACGAAGCTCCTGAACTTGAAGAGGAATTCGAAGATCTCGTCCATGGCCATCCCCCTCAGTGGCTCATGGCGTAGACGATCATGTTCGTGCCCATCTCGTACGCGTACGTCGAGTACACGAGGGGGTAGTAGGGGCTTTCCGCCCATTCCCACGCATCGCCGAGATCGGTGTTCCAGTTGACCACGACCATGAGTCGGCCCTTCTCGTCGAAGATGCCCCGCACGAAGGGGACGTATCCGTCCCGCTCGTACGTGGGTCCGCCCCGGGCGCCGTTGTTGATGTTGGGTACCTGAAGGATCTCCTCGATGTCGTAGTACGCCGAGAAGAGCTCGTGGTCGAGCGGCAGGTCCACGATGGGCAGATCGGGGAAGACGCGCGCCATGTTCCACTCGAACTGCGCCCACTCGCGCGAGCCCCAGAAGTCGTCGACGATCAGGAAACCGCCCGCGTCGAGGTAGCTTCTCAGGCCTTCGACCTCGGGCTCCGAGAGGTCCATCCGGCCGACCTCCACCGCGTAGAGGACGGGGAAGCGCCGGATCAGCGGGTCGTCGAGGCGTACCGCGTTCTCCCAGTCGTACGCGTGGATGCCGACCAGGCGCTTCAGCACGACCAGAAACTGCCGGTCGCCCTTCGGGTAGTCCGTGGCCCAGGATCCGCCGCCGCGACCGCCGTACCAGCCGCGGCCCGCACCGGAGTAGACCGCGCGCGTCCAGTAGAAGGGCCAGCGCCCCGGCGTCTCGTTCGGGTCCATGCGCGGTCCGATGGTGCGGCCCGACGGACGGCCCACGGCGGGCGGGGCCTCCTGGCCCAGGAACGAGGCTCCGATCGGGGCGGGCCGGAGCTCGGGACGTCGCGGATCCGGCCTGAGCCGCGTCTCCTCCTCGGGGCCATCGGCGCGCACCTCTTCTCCGCCGTCGGAACACCCCCCGAAGGCGAGCGCTGCGACGGCGAGCCCCGCGAGGGCGCCGAAGTGAGAGAGTCGCCTCATGGCCGTGGCCTGTGGTGGGTCGTGAGGGGGCCGATTCGTACGGCGAATCGCGGTGATTGTTTCCCGTGCGCGCGCTTCGCCGCCCTTCCGAAGGACACCGTACACCGACCGGCCGCTGAACCCGCCGCGAACCTTCCGGTGGCGTCGTGCGTAGGGCCACCTGGCGCGCTGCGTGCCGGACGGCATCCCCGATCGGACGGAGTCCCGAAGCGACAGTACGGCCTGGACCTTAGATTGGACATATGACGAACAAACCGTTGACCGTGGCCTCGCGCGGCGTGACGCTCCGCGACTTCATGATCTTTCAGCTCAAGCTGGCTCTGGACGGGCTGAAGGACTTCGTGGCGATCTGGCTGTCGACCGGCGCCATCATCCTCGACGTGATCGCCGGTCGCGGCAAACGGCCGCGCCTCTTCTACTCGGTCGTGCGCGGCAGCGAGCGATTCGACAAGTGGCTCAACCTGCACAGCGTCGTCGCGCGGATGGACGAGATGGACGACGACGACGGCTTCTTCGGCGCAAGCGCCGCCGGTGACGATTCGCTGATCGGGCAGATCGAGCAGCTGGCGCGCGGCGGAGATGTGCCGCGCGGCCGGATTCCCCCCGGGGACGCCCCCCGCGATGTCGACGGCCGGGCGAAATAGGCAGTCCGGGACGGTGCGTTTCGTGGGGAAGTTCCCTGCCCATGTCGCACGGATCTCCGAGTTCGACGTCATCGACGACGAGTTCGCCTTATGCACGCTGTGCAACACCAGCCACCGCTGGGTGCGCATGAAGCTGGCGGACGAATCGGAGGTGGTGCTCACCGGCCGATAGGGAACCCGCGCCCCGACGCATCTTCGAGGCGGGAGTCGGGCTGCCTAACGGCGGGCCGTGGCGGCCTCGGGGCCGTCGTGCCCTGTTCAAGGAAGCGGCCCCGCAGGATACTTCTGGCTCCGGTCGCGTGCAGCGGTCGGGTCGGGTCGCGTCACCCGCGAGGAGCCAGATGAAGGGAACGAAGACCGAGAAGCACTTCTTTCTCGTCCTTCTCGTAGCGGTTTCGGCCGCCTTCTTCGTCCTGATGCTCGGCCTGTGGCAGCCGATCTTCTGGGCGACACTGCTCGGATTTCTCTTCCGGCCGCTGCGCGAGAAGCTCGAAGCGCGGCTGGGTGGGCGATCTTCACTGGCCTCCTTCCTGACCCTGCTGGTGATCGTCCTGGTGGTGCTGGCGCCGACCTTCCTCGTCACGGTCGCGGTGGCCGACCAGGCGCTGCAGCTCTACGAGGCGATCGAGAGCGGGCAGATCAATCCCGCTGCGCTGCTCATTCGTCTCGAGAACGACTGGCCGCCGGTCGCTGACTTTCTGGGCCGTTTCGGGCTCGAGGTCCAGGAGATCCGTGGCCGGCTCTCCGAATTCGCCGTGGGCGCGAGCAGCTTCGTCGCCGGCCTGGCGGTGAGCGTGGGACAGGACCTCACGCGTTTCGCCGTAATGTCCTTCCTCATGCTCTACCTGCTCTTCTTCGCCCTCCGCGACGGTAGGCAGATCCTCGAGCGCGCGGTGTGGGCGCTCCCCATCGGGGACGACCGCGAACGGGCCATCTTCGCGAAGTTCGGGGAAGTGGGTCGCGCCACGGTGAAGGGCACGCTCATCGTCGGAATCGTCCAGGGGATGCTGGGCGGGATCATGTTCGCGATCCTCGGGATCCAGGGTGCGGTCTTCTGGGGTGCCGTGATGATCTTCTTTTCCATCCTGCCCGCCGTGGGGTCGGCCCTCGTCTGGGCGCCGGCCGCGGTGGTTCTGGCCGTGAAGGGCGCGTGGATCAAGGCAATCGTCCTGACGCTGTTCGGCGTGCTGGTGATCGGCCTCATCGACAACATCCTCCGGCCGCTCCTCGTCGGTCGGGACACCAAGATGCCCGACTGGCTGATCCTGCTGTCGACGCTGGGAGGTCTGGGCGTGTTCGGGCTGACCGGCTTCGTGATCGGACCCATCATCGCCGCGATGTTCCTGTCGGTGTGGGCGATGTTCGCCGAGACCTGGGAGGAGCACGAAGCCACGCGTGCGGTCGTGAGCGCGGGTGCGGCCCCCGAGCGCGTGACCGGCGGGGCTCCGATCCCAGACGACGCAGCACCGACCCGGGACACCGCCCCACCCGCGGCGCCGTGACCCGGCGCTGACTCCGCCGGAGCGTCGAGAAGACGCGAGTCGTACAGATCGGGATCGTCTACCTCGGAGCCTCGTCGGTCGTGCTCAAGCTCCCCCGAGAGCGCGGACGCCGACCCCTGCACGCCCAGGATCCCCCGAGCGTTCGGGCCCAAGGCCTAGCGAAGGCAGACGCAGACGCCTCCCCCGACGGATACATGCAGGAGGGCTCGCCGTGACCAGCGCGCCGAGCATGGTGAGCAGGCATGCCGGCGTCGTGTGGCGCGTCGAACTCCAGGGTACCGCTGGCGTCCGACGTGCAGATAGCCCATCTGTTGCCAGGGTGCCTCGTCCGCGCGGCTGTCCTTCGCCTTCCGACTCCGAATCATGAGATCCCTCCTGCATCCATCCGGTCACGGCGAACTGAAGGATCGTCTGGCTCGACTGACACCGGCGGCTCGAGGGCGGTGGGGGCGCATGAATGCCCACCAGGCCGTCTGCCACCTGTGCGACTGGTTCCGGGGCATCCTGGGTGACCGTCCGATCCCGGGGTCTCCCCCCACGGCGTACGTGAAGACGCTTCGCTTCATCGCCTTCAGCACGCCGCTGCCCTGGCCCCGCGGCTTCCCGACCGCGCCCGAGCAGGACCAGGAGAGGGGCGGCACGCCGCCGGCGGAATTCGAGCGCGATGTGACCGAGCTCCGTGTCCTGATGCAGCGGTTCGCCGAGATGCGGGGCGAGGGCCTGACCCCACACTGGCGGTGGGGTCAGATGCCGCGCGCCATGTGGGGGCGATATGCCTACCGACACGTGAACCACCACCTGCGGCAGTTCGGCGTCTGACGCCTCCTAACGGTTCCGCATGTGCGTCGCGATGGCCCGGAAGCGGTCCTTCAGGTACGCTCTGAAGTCTTCGGGCAGCTCGTGCGCGTCGAGAGCGCGTTCCATGCACCAGACCCAGGCATCGGCTTCGGCCGCTCCGATGGGAAACGGGAGGTGGCGTGCCCGCAGCATCGGATGCCCATGCTTCTGCACGTAGAGAGGTGGCCCTCCGCTCCACCCCACGAGGAAGAGAAAGAGCTTCTCCCGTGAGCTGTCCAGGTCCGAGGGGTGCAGGGCCCGGATCCCCGCGGCTTCGGGCTCGGTGTCCATGAGGTCGTAGAAGCGGTCCACGAGCCGGCGGACGCCCTGCTCGCCCCCGAGCAGTGCGAAGTGGGAATGGGGGGTGTTCAGGGAGAGAGATCCTTCTGCAGGGCCGTCCCGAGGCGAGCGTGGTCCACTGCGAACGCATGCAGTCCGCTCACCTCGTTACGCCGCCGGATCACGGGCGTGAATTTCGACGCCACGGAAGTGGTTGCGGCGGCGGGAGTGGTCGGGTCGATGCCTGTCGTAGGGTTCGAGACGACTGCATTGAATGGATGGAGTGGCAAGCCCTCGCGCGGTCGCCGCCCGGCCCGCGTTGCAGGAGTGTGACTGACAGGACGGTCCTGTCGTCGCCTTTGAAGGATCCTGTACCTGAAATGTAAAACAGGATCCGAGCCTGGAGAGCCCATGCCGACGCTTCGGCGCGGCCCTCGCCGTCCCGGGGGCCTGGTCCTACGTTCACGGCTTGTACGCCGCTAGGTCGTTCGCCAACCCCAGCGTGAGGTATTCGATGCTTCAGCGCACACGCATCCGCTCCGCGGTCCTTTCCGTCGTCTTCGCCCTGGCCTGTGTCGCGTGCTCTGCGACTTCGGCGCTCGCCCAGTCGGAGATGCGCACGATCTCTCTCGAGATGTACCTCGACCTCGAGAGCGTGTCGGACCCCCAGATTTCCCCGGATGGCACCCGGATCGTCTACACGCGCGGGTGGGTCGACAAGATGAACGACCGACGGGAGTCGTCGATCTGGATCATGAACGCGGACGGGTCGAAGAATCGTTTTCTCGTCGATGGTTCTGGCCCGATCTGGTCGCCCGACGGAACCCGCATCGCCTACACCGCTCGGGGCGAGCCCGAGGGAACCCAGATCTTCGTGCGCTGGATGGACGACGAGGGTGCCACGAGCCAGATCACGCGCCTCGAGTCGGGCCCGGGCGGTGTACGCTGGTCTCCGGACGGTGAGCGGATCTCCTTCTCGATGGACGTGGACGCCGAGCCGGCGTTTTCGGTGAGCCCGCCGGGGCGTCCGGACGGTGCGGAGTGGGTCGCGGCGCCGCGCGTGGTGACCCGGGCGGACTACCGGCAGGATCGCGTCGGTTTCGTGGACGGAGCGTGGCGTCACGTCTTCGTCGTACCGGCCGAGGGCGGGACCGCTCGGCAGCTCACGGACGGCGAGTGGGATCACTCCACCGGCGAGTGGATGCCGAGCGGCGAGGAGCTCGTCTTCTCTTCGCTCCGCACGGACGACGCGGAGCTCTCCTGGCGGGAGTCGGAGATCTACGCGGTGAACGCGTCGACGGGCGCCATCCGCCAGCTCACCAGGCGGCGGGGCCAGGATGCGAGTCCCCTGCCGTCACCGACGGGAGAGCTGATCGCGTACCGGGGTGCGGATTTCCACGACGACACCTACCGCAACTCGGGCGTCTACGTGATGCGGCCGGATGGTTCGGGCGCGCGTCTGATCTCGGGGGACTTCGATCGTCAGATCAACGGGATGGAGTGGGCGAAAGACGGAAGCGGCCTGTATCTCACGGTGAGCTCCGAGGGTACGCGCAACCTGCATTTCGTGTCGAAGGAGGGTGGCGTACGGCAGCTGTCCGACGGTGAGCACATGCTTGCACTATCGTCGACCACCGCCTCGGGCCGGGGCGTGGGGACGTTCACCAGCCCGCACGTGCCGACCGACATCGTCGCGTTCGATCTCGCGAATCCGGGTGAGCTGACGCAGCTGACGCGCGTCAACGAGGACGTGCTGGGTGGCCTCACGTTCGGGGCGGTCGAGGAGATCTGGTACGAGTCCGTGGACGGGTTCCGGATCCAGGGCTGGGTGATCACGCCGCCGGACTTCGACCCGAGCCGCGAGTATCCGCTCATGCTCTCCATTCACGGCGGGCCACACGGGATGTACGACGTGGGCTTCAACTTTGGCTGGCAGGAGCATGCCGCGAACGGTTACGTGGTCCTCTACACCAACCCCCGCGGGAGCTCGGGCTACGGAAGCGCCTTCGGCAATTCCATCAAGAACGCATACCCGGGCAAGGACTACGACGACCTGATGAACGGGGTCGACCTCGTGGTGAGCCGTGGCTACATCGACGAGGACAACATGTTCGTGTACGGATGCTCCGGCGGGGGCGTGCTGACGTCGTGGGTGGTCGGACACACCGACCGCTTCGCGGCGGCCTCGGCGAACTGCCCGGTCACGAACTGGCTCTCGTTCGTGGGTACGACGGACGGCATCGGGTGGTACCGCAACTTCGAGAACTTCCCCTGGGACGATCCCAGCGAGCACCTCCGCCGCTCTCCGCTCATGTACGTCGGAAACGTGTCGACGCCGACCATGCTCATGACCGGCGTCAACGACCTCCGCACGCCGATGCCGCAGACCGAAGAGTACTACGCCGCGCTGAAGGTTCTGGGCGTTCCGACCGCGATGATACGCTTCAACAACGAGTGGCACGGCACCTCGAGCACGCCGTCGAACTTCCTGCGCACGCAGCTCTTCCTGCGGAAGTGGTTCGAGATGCACAGCCGGGGAAGACCGGTCACCGACGAGTGACGATCATCCGGGCGCATCGTGACCCGCCGGGCTAAAAACGAGCGGGGGGCCGTGGCCCCCCGCTCGTTGCGCGACTGCGAATCTGTCGTGCGGCCTCGTCTTGGGTAGGTGATTCGGAAACGTCGCGCAGGTGCCGGGTCAGTCTCCTGCCGCGGCGCCTCCGCCACCGAGCAGCTTTCCGTATACGAATCCTGCCCCACCCCACGACGCGACCAGGACGGCGGCACTCGCCGCTGCGGCCGCGATGCCCCGAGTTCCATTCAGGACGTAGTACACGTCAACGAGAAGAATCTGGGAGACCGCCACGATCATGGCGCTCTTCACGGGGGCGTGGACCTGCTGGTCCACCCAGTCGAAGAAGAGCACTCCCAGCAGAACGTAGATCGCTAGGGCCGTGGCGGCGGGCACCAACGCACCTGCTGGAGCATCGGCCGCGGCGAGCGGTCCATACACGTACTGGACGCCGACAAAGCCGATGACGAGGGCGGTGGCGAAAGCACCACCAATGGACTTAAGACGTTCGCTCATGCAAACCTCCGTCGGGGGCGCCGGGCACCCCCAGGGCAGTGACGAGGCCGCGATCAAGGAAGACCTACGCTCCTTATCGGGCGCGCGCAAGCCGCGATGGCGGGCAGGGACGCTCAGGGTGCGGTCGGTCAGCTCACGGGCGGCGGGGTCACGCGCATGATGAACAGTCCCTCCCGCACGCTCGTGAAGATCACCACGCCGCTGTCGAAGAACGGGTAGTTGCTCCAGGCTCCGCTCTGGCCGGCACTGTGTCCCGGCTCGTCCCGGTTGTACGGAGCGCTGTCGAAGAAGGCGATCTCGCGAGGACGGGTGCGGTCGCTGATGTCGAGAACACGGAGTCCGCTCCCGTAGTTCGACTGGTACATCCGGTTGCCCACGACGTAGAGATTGTGGTCCGAGGCTCGGACCGGGCCGATGTACTCGCTGGCGACGACGGGGTCGTCGAGCTCGGTGAGGTCCCAGACAATGGTCCGCGTGCCGGTCACGTTGCCCGCGAGCTCGTCGAGCTCGTCGTTCATGAAGAAGTAACGCTGCTCCTCGTCGAACCATCCCTGGTGCGCGTACGACACGTTCGGGTAGCTCATGCGCGATAACGTCACCGGGCTCGCCTTGTCGGTCACGTCGGCGATGTTGATTTCGGACTCGTTCGACCCCACGCAGATCTGCCGCCCCCGATACCGTGCGTCGGGACCATCGTAGACGAGGCACTGCGCGTCGTGCGTGTAGCCCCGGCTTCCTGGGCTCGCCGTATCGTGGTAGCAGCCGGCGAAGGCGGGGCGGAGCGGTTCGCGGGCGTCGACCATGTGCAGGCCCCCTCCGCAGGTTCGCCCCCCGCCGTTGGCTGCAACGATGTAGAGGAACTTCGAGGCGGTGTCGGCGACGACGTTGTGTGCGCTCAGGATCTCGTGATACGTGGTGTCGGGAGCGAAGTCGATCGGCTCCTCGCCGACGGCACGAAGACGCGCGAGGTCGAAGACCTGCATGCCGTGGGCGCCCGCGCCGTCGGAGACGACGTAGGCGTAGTGGTCGATCACCTTCACGTCGCGCCACACGGACGGGGGCGAACCGACCGTGCGAGGGAGGTTCCCTCGGAGACGTGGCGCTGATGGGTCGGTCACCTCGACGAACGAGATTCCGTCCCGGCGCGCCACGAGTGCGTAGTCCCGGCGCGTTTCGGGGTCCGTCCAGCCCCACACGTCGTTGACCCAGACCCCGCGTGCCCCGCCCAGCTCGTCGACGGACATGTGCGCCACGAGCTCCATGTTCGTGCACGGGAACTCGTCCATCATCCCGTCCGTGCAGCGGGCTTCGGGCTGGAGCGCACTCCCGATACGGTGGATGCGCCCTTCGAGAAGAGGGCCCGACTCCCATGCTCCGCCCCGCTGCCGCAGGAGCATCACGCGACCCTCTCCGAAGTCCCGCGTCGGCATCGAGAGGGCCGCGCGCCCGTCTGTCGCGGCGAGTGCGTACCCGAAGCTGCCCGGCCACGAGGCGCCAGAAGTGTCGTCGGGATCCACTCGGCCGGTCTCGGCCCAGCCCTGTCCGGTCCGCTCGAATCGCAGGACCAGGCCGTTGGAGCGCTGGACTCCCGGAGCCCCGACCCAGAGTTCGCCGTCGGCGATCTGGAGAGAAAAGCCGAAGCGCGAGCCGGACGGGGCCGACGCCGGCCGGAGCGTCTCTGCCGCGTGCCAGGCTCCGGACGCGTCCTCCTCCAGCACCACGACCGCGGCTGCGTCCGGGGCACCCACGAAGGCTCGTCGGCCGGCGATCAACAGACTCGAGCCCGCGCCGGACCGGGATGCCGCCACCGTCGGGGGTAGCTCGACACGGAGAGGGCGGTCCCAGCTCCCCCCCGTCGCCCGCGTGGCGCCGTAGACCCGCCCGCTGGCCGAGTCGGCTGCCGGAGCACCGATGAGCAGACGCGTGCCGCTCCGACCGAGGGCGCCGCCGAACCCCCGGACTCCCTCCCCGGGCGGGGGCTCGATGATGCCCCGCATTACCCAGGCGCCCCCCTCCCGGCCGAAGTGGTAGACCCTGCCCGTGCCGGCGGCGGCGGGCGAGCCGACCAGCAACTCGTCGCCGGCCAGCGAGAGCGCGGCTCCGAACTCCTCGTGTACTTCGGGTCCCGGAGGCTCGATCAGGTGGCCGAACGCCCACGGGGCCTGCGCCGACGGACGTTCGAAGACGTAGACCACACCGGTCCCATCGCGCTTCCTCGGTGCCCCTACGATCAATGTGTTTCCGTCGACCGCCAGCACGCGTCCGAAGTCGTCCATCCGGGCCGAGTCGGGTGCGTTGAGCACCTGGGACTCCGACCAGGCGTCGTCCCCGCTCCCGTGGTAGACGTATACGGCCCCGGGCCCGTACCAGTTGACCGGCTGACCGATGAACAGCGCGTCTGGAGTCATGGCGACGGCCCGACCGAAGTTGGGCTCC